>Ga0207966_1000061_pt1 | contig 55257 bp, 46 predicted proteins | sample Knorr_S23_td_NAD_FD_185611 | JGI IMG/M metagenome (GOLD analysis project Ga0207966, IMG submission 185611) | Marine microbial communities from Southern Atlantic Ocean transect - Knorr_S23_td_NADW_ad_2500m_LV_B (SPAdes) (version 2) | ecosystem: Environmental > Aquatic > Marine > Oceanic | place...
GGCCATCGCAGCGTCCTTCAGCATCTCATCGACAGTGCACCCACTCAGAGTCACGCAGATGAGAGGTCGAGCCATTCGCCCGCTCCACCTTGGCGTTCTGTTTAACCGTGTCGTGGAGGCGGGGAACAGGCCCTTAGGCCTGAACTCGGTCGAAAATAACCATTTTTCTCTGTTTTGTGGGTCCCCCTTAGGAGGGTTGAAGAACCCCACAAGCACACGATTGTAGTGATATGCTGAGGGTTCCCTAAGGGAACCCTCAAAAAAAGGGTCGAAACCATGGCTGACGGGTACGATGCAGACAGCATCCAAGTCCTTGAGGGACTGGAGGCAGTTAGGAAGCGCCCGGGCATGTATCTGGGTGACCCGCATGATGGCTCCGCCCTCCACCACTGCATCTGGGAAGTGGTCGACAACGCCGTCGACGAGCACCTTGCTGGGTACAATTCCACCGTCGAAGTGAACCTCGAGAAGGACGGTTCTGTGACCGTCATCGACCACGGCAGGGGAATCCCGGTGGACAAGCACCCGGAGGAGGGCGTCAGCGCTGCCGAGGTCATCATGACCAAGTTACATGCCGGCGCTAAGTTCGACAACGAGTCCTACAAGGTCGCCGGTGGCCTGCACGGCGTCGGCGTGAGTGCTGTCAACGCAGTGTCCGAAAAACTGACCATGACCATATACAGAGGTGGCAAGGTATGGTTTCAGGAATACATCAAAGGTGAAAAGAAGGCTGCACTGAAAGCCACTGGGAAGTCCGATACCACGGGGACGGAGATCAACTTCAAGCCCGACCTGGACATCTTCAAAGATGTCACGGACTACGACTTCGATCAAATCAATATCAGACTGCGCCGTACGGCCTTCCTCAACGCCGGTCTGCGAATCTGGCTACGCGACTTCCGCGGTGAAGACGCAGTCGAGATCGAGCACAAGTACGACGGCGGCCTGAAGGAGTACGTACAGGCGATGAACGAGAAGAAGGAGGTCATTCACGATGAGGTCTTACACATCATCGGAACTAAAAACGGCGACAAGGGCGAGGTTCAGGTCGAGGTAGCCATGCAGTGGACCGATGCGTACTCGGAGGCGATTCACTGCTTCACCAACATCATCCACAACACCGACGGGGGCACTCACCTGTCCGGGCTGAAGAGCTCTCTGACCCGGACGGTGAACGCATACGCCCAGTCCAGGAAACTGCTGAAGAACGTCAGCAGCCTGTCAGGCGACGACGTCCGAGAAGGGTTGTCGGCGGTCATCTCTATCAAACATCCCGACCCTTCCTTCAACGCCCAGACCAAGTCCAAACTGGTGACCAACGAGGTCGCCGGGATCGTTGAGCAGATCGTTAACGACAAGTTGGGCGACTACTTCGAGGAGAACCCGTCCGTCGCCCGCTCCATCGTCGACAAGGCCGTCCTCGCCAGCAAAGCGAGGGACGCTGCACGCAAGGCCCGTGATCTGACACGGAGAAAAGGCGTGCTGGAAGGCGGAGGCCTGCCTGGGCAACTGGCCGACTGCCAGTCACGGGACCCTGCGGAATGCGAGCTTTACATCGTCGAGGGCGAGAGCGCGGGCGGCTCTGCGAAGACCGCTCGAGACAGACGCACGCAGGCCGTGCTCCCTCTGCGTGGCAAGATTCTCAACGTCGAACGGCAGCAGCGTAACCTGACCAAGGTCTTCTCGAACGAGCAAATCCAGCGAATGATTCGAGCCCTTGGCGCTGGAGTTGGCAATGAGGAGGAGGACGAAGGCGCGTTCGACCCGGAGAAACTGCGTTATGGCAAAATCATCATCATGACCGATGCAGACATCGACGGAGCCCACATCCGCACCCTCATCCTCACTTTCATGTGGCGCTTCATGAGGCGCGCCATAGCCAACGGCAACGTGTTCATCGCAGCTCCACCACTGTTCTCAGTATCGCGTGGTAAGCACACTGAGTGGGTACACAGCGAGAAGGAACGCGTCGAGGCAGTCAGGCGCCTACAGAAGGAGGCGCCTTCAGCCAAGATCGACGTCCAGCGCTACAAGGGACTGGGCGAGATGAACCCAGAACAGTTGTGGGAGACCACGATGGACCCAGAGGTTCGCACGATGATGAAGGTCGAGATCAAGGACGCCGAGGAGGCAGACGAACTGTTCTCCGTGCTGATGGGAGAGGACGTGCCGGACCGGAGGGCGTTCATCGAGAAGAACGCATCCAAGGTGACGTCGTTGGACGTGTGAGGTAAAGTATGGTTGAGAATTTGCTTCGTAGAGACATCTCAGATGAGATGAAGGAGAGTTACATCAACTACGCGATGAGCGTAATCATCAGCAGAGCGCTGCCTGACGTCAGAGACGGGCTCAAGCCTGTCCATCGCAGAATCCTGTGGGGCATGCACCAAGCCGGGCACACCCACGAGAAGGGATACAGCAAGTCTGCCCGCTCGGTAGGCGAGGTGATGGGGAAGTATCACCCCCACGGCGACCAGGCCCTGTACGGCACCATGGTCAGGATGGCCCAGGACTTCTCGCTGAGGTATCCTCTGATAGACGGCCAGGGTAACTTCGGCTCGATAGACGGCGACCCACCTGCCGCAATGCGCTACACAGAGAGCAGGCTCGACAGGCTGTCGCAGCACATGCTCGACGACATCAACAAGGCCACCATCGACATGGAACCCAACTTCGACGACACCGAAATCGAGCCAACTGTGCTGCCCGCGCGCCTTCCGAACCTCCTGCTGAATGGCAGTGATGGCATCGCCGTCGGGATGGCAACCAAGATTCCCCCTCACAACCTGAACGAAGTCGCTGCAGCCATCAAGTTCCACGTAGAAAAGGTAATCGAGCAGAATCGGAAAATCGGGCTCGACAACGCCCCGAAGATCGATGCTGCCGAGTACATGGAGTACCTCAAGGGGCCGGACTTCCCCACGGGGGCCACCATTCACGGCATCGACGGCATACTGGATATGTACCGCACCGGGAACGGTCGCTTCCACATCCGCTCTGACGTCGAGGTCCAAGAGGATTCGCGTGGCAAGAGGCTGGTCGTGCACTCCATCCCCTATCAGGTGAAGAAAGCGGGGATGCTGCAAGACATAGCCAAACTCGTCCGGAAGGAGGCGATCAAGGGGATACGCGACATCAGAGACGAGTCGAGCAAGGAGGGAATTAGGGTCGTCATCGAGATCAAGCAGAACGCTGACCCTCATGCCGTCCTGAACCAGCTCTACAAGTCCAGCAGGCTACAGAAGTCCTACTCGGCTAACATGATGGGGATCCTAAAAGGAGAGCCGGTCCAACTCGACTTGCGGACAATCCTCCACACTTACGTTCGCCATCGGGAATCGGTAATCGAGCGAAGGACCCAGTTCGAACTCGACAAGGCGGATGCCCGCGCACATATCCTCAAGGGACTGATGAAGGCTCAGAAGAGAATGGACGAGATTATCGAAGTAATCAGGAATTCCGAAGGTCGCGAGCAGATCGAGCAGTACCTGCGCGGCGACGAGAAGTACCCGAAGATCAAGCGCTTCGGCTTCTCCGAGAAACAGGCCAAGGCAATCGCTGAGAGACGCCTGTACCAGCTCGCCAAACTGAATGTTCAGGAGGTCGCTGAAGAACTCAAGAAACTGAAGGGCGCCATCAAGGACTACCAGGATATCCTCGGCAGCAGAATCCAACGTCTGAACATCGTAATCTCCGAATTGGACGAGGTCGTTGACAGGCATGGCGACGAGCGTAGATCTCAAATCGACCCTATGCCATTGTCAATGGACAGAGAGGATCTGGTCGCCGAGCAGGCGATTGTCATCTCGCTGACTCAGGACAACTACATCCGGCACCTACCCGTCGAGTCGTTCCGACTGCAGAACAGGGGTGGCAAGGGCCTGAAGGGAGTGGCGACCAAGGAGGAAGATACGCCCTCTAAGATTGTGACCTGCTTCTCCAAGGACAGGCTCCTCATCTTCACCGACATGGGTCGCGTCTACGGCCTCAGGGCTTGGGAGACGCCTTCCGCTAGCCGCTACGGCAGGGGCTCACACATCCGCAACACGCTGACTCGGATCCGCGACGACGAGAAAGTCATCTCCATCCTTCCGATGAACCGGAGTCTCATCGAAGATCCCGAGGGGCACTACCTGATGTTCGCCACAGCCAACGGCCGGATCAAGAAGAGTAGGCTCTCGGAGTACGTCAAGATCAATCGCAACGGGAAGTACGCCCTCCGCTTCGCGGAGGGAGAGGGAGACACCCTGGTCACCGTCAGACCTGCGACGGATGCCGACCACGTCGTTCTGGTGTCGTCCCAAGGCAACGCCTGCAGGTTCATGCCGGCGCAAAAGAAGTCGAGGGTCGACCCAAACACCGGCGAGACCGTGACCACACACGTGGTCAGAGTGCAAGGCAGGGTCAGCCAAGGGGTGTCCGGCATGAAACTCAGGAAGGGCGACCAAGTGATCGGGATGATCGTCACCGACGACTTCGAAACCAGCGTTCTGACCATCTCAAGGTACGGGATGGCGAAGCGTAGCCGTCTGGGTTCGGGTGAGATGAAACCGGTCTTGGACGATGACGGCAAGACGCTCCTCAACGAGGATGGGGGCACCATCCAAGTGAGAGACGGCTACAGACGCACCAACAGGGGCACCAAGGGAGTTCGGACTATGTCCCTGCGAGACGGCGACCACATCGTCAGCGTCCGTCAGATTCCCAATCTCAACGACCAGCTGTTCATGCTCACCGAGACCGGGATGATGATCAGGATGGTATCCGGTCAGACCAAGGAGACTCTCGGCAAGGTGACCAAGGGCACCCGCATAATGGAACTGCGAAGCGCTGACCGAACGGGATACCTCGACGAGATCATCTTCGTAGCGAGGCTCCCTGCCGACTTGGTCGACTCCTCGGACGCCGACGACACTTCGCTTGAGGAAGAGTGAAGGAAACCGCTCGGCTTAAGCGATTAACGCGGGTGGCCAAAGCGCTGCGGCAGTCGCATAGCCTGGCCATTGCGCTGGATTGCTAATCCAGTGGTGTTTCACCTCGGGAGTTCGAATCTCCCCTGCCGCGCCACCTGATACAGGGTAGTGTTCATGCGGTTAGCCGGCTCACACCCAGCATGGATTGGTTCGGGATGCTCGGGCTCGCCGTACTCGTAATCATCGCCCTAGTAGTGATGCGGCATCTCGGGCTCAAGCCCTCCAACGAGCGCGATTGGGTGGTAGAGAACAAGAAGATGGCATATGCCGAGTTCGACGGGGACGAAGTCGCACTGAGCAATGTCAGGGACTTCGGCTGGCGCACCACCAGGGACTACGACGAGCGCTGGACTGAGATGAGGTTTCGACTGAGCGAAGTCTGTAAGATTTGGCTGGTGCTGGAGTACTTCGACCCGAAGCGCCAGCCGATTGCCCACACCTTGATCAGTTTTGAGTTCGAGGATGGCAGGAGGCTGGCCTGCTCCATCGAAGTGCGCCGTGAGGTAGGGGAGGTATACCATCCGCTCAAGGGTATGCTCAGGCAGTACGAACTGCTCTACATCTGGGGGACGGAGAGTGATGTGATAGGAGTGAGGGCAAGGTGCCGGAGGAAATCCAAGACGCATCTGTTCGAAGGCGTCGTGCTGGGGGAGGACAGTCACAGTAGGTTGTTGAAGTCGTTCCTCCGGAGAACAAACAAACTCCACGACGAGCCGGAGTGGTATCACAGCATCACCAACGCCTGCACGACCAACATAGTCAGGCACGTCAATGAGGTCTATCCCGGAAGAGTCCCGAGAGCGATAGCAGTCCTGCTCCCGGGACTCAGCCCGAAGATACTGGAGAGGAATAACCTGATCAGACTGGATGGTTCACTTGAGCAGACTATGGAATCGAGTCTGATTGACCAGTGCTCGCTCGACTGGGACGGAGAGTCGGACTACGGCAACTGGATCAGGGGCTAGTCGCATACGAGGTTTCAACAGATTGTCGCCCATGGCGGTGGCATGCTGACCCTAGAGCCGATGGATCTACACGACCCCATCGACTGGATGCTGCCTCCATCTAAGAGCCACATGATTCGCTGGCTCGCCCTAGCCGCACAGGCCGAGGGCGAGACCGTTCTGAGTTTCGACGGGGAGCCGGGCGAGGACATACTCTCGATGGCCGAGTGCCTGCGGCAACTGGGTGTTGGTATCGATCAGAGTGCCTCACAATGGAGCGTTACCGGTGTCGGCGCTGGTGGATTCAGCGAGCCGGAAGGGGTGCTGGACTGCGGCAACTCAGGGACTGCTGTCCGCTTCCTGACCGCGATTGCGGCTGGAATCGAATCAGAAGTGATGCTGGACGGTGACGCCTCCCTGAGGAGACGTGATTTGTCGACTCTGAACAGCGCTCTCCGCGAACTCGGCTGCAAGATATCATCGGACGCCGTGCCGCTGTCGGTGAAAGGCCCGATCGGCACCGGCGGGACCCACCTCGACATGCGCTCATCCAGCCAGCCACTCTCCGCACTCCTACTCGCCTCTCCGGGGTACTCGGGACCCCTGCATCTTGGGCTGTCTGAGGGGTCTGTAAGCCGCGGCTACTCCCGGCTCTCTTTCAAACTGGCAGAACTCTGCGGCTCGCCGAACCGACTCGACAGCGATATCGTGATTATCGAACCGTGGCGCGTCTCGGCACCGGCTGCAGTTGGCATCCCGGATGAGATGAGCCTGCTCCCGATGGCGATGCTGATGTCCGAGTTGCATTGTGTCGAGGTGGGGGTTCGCGGCTGGGACAACGAGCTCACCCCCGCGTTGATGGCCTTGTCAGAGCAAGCGAGTGAGCTCGACCTGCGTGACGAGAGCGATGTCATCACGCCTGCGGCGGCACTGCTCGCTCTAGTTCGAGGAGGTCGGATTACAGGTGCCGCCCACTCCAGAGGAAAGGAGTCGGACAGGATCCTCAGAACGGTCGAGATGCTTGCCGCCTTCGGCATGGCGTCAAACGCGACGGATGATGGCATCGAGATCTCCAGCGGGCAGGTCCCGGCTAGGCCGAAGTCACCTGTCGAGACGCATGGTGACCATCGTATCGCGATGACGGCAATGGTGCTGGCCAGCAAGGTCGGAGGCAGCATCGTCAACCCGGAGGTCAGCGCCGTCACCGACCCAGGGTTCATCGAGAGATTGACAGGTTTGGGGAAGTAGTATGGCGAAGTTCGAGGGGAATCTGGGGACGCACCTTCTGCTACTACTAGTGGCTGTCATATGGGGGACAACTTGGGCCGTAGCCAGATTTCTCAGCTACGGGCTGGACGAATCAACAGGGGCCAATCTTGGGCCAGCAACCGCTGCTTGGCTGAGATACTTGGTAGTCGTAATCGCCTTCGTGGCTTGGTGCTGGGCGTACAAGAATCGAAATGGTCCGAGGATGCTGCCTCACGACTCACGATCATGGCGCTACACTGTGTGGTTGGGACTGCTCGGAACGATGGCATACCAACTTCTCTTCATGCATGGCATGAAGTGGACGGCGGCCGGCGACGCTTCCCTAATCATCCCCGTCAATCCCGTCTTCACCGTCCTCTTAGCGGCACCTATGCTGGGCCAGAAAGTGACGAAGCGGATGGCCTTTGGACTGTTACTTGGGATAGTTGGAGTTAGTGTGGTAGTTGGCTGGAGCCCGAACACCGACATCCCATTCGAGCATCGACTACTAGGAGATGCGATGATTGTTCTCGCCGCTCTCGCTTGGGCGACGAACAGCAACCTGACCAAGATAGCGCTTGAAGAAGATGGTATTGGAACTACCGAGGAACTGGTGATTTGGTACTCGATTGTCGGCTGGATTATGCTCACTCCATGGATGTTGGCTGAAATCTGGGACACAGGTATTCCCAATCCCAATACGGCGGAGTGGGGTTCAATTGTTTATCTGGGGCTATTCTCTACTGTCCTGACTTATGTCTGGTTCGCGAGAGGGATTGACAGGATTGGTCCGACAGCAGCAGCCTCCTATGTTTTCCTAGTCCCAATTTTCGGGGTCCTAAGCGGATGGGCGCTGCTGGACGAGAGCATCGGGGCCTCGATGCTCGTGGGCTTTGTGCTGATAGTAATGGGCGTCAGAGAGGTCCAGAGGGAGAGCGAGCGGGTGAGGGTCGATTGAGGGAACGCCTACGGCGTTGCCTTATCGTTAAATAGAGAGGGTCGGTGGCCCGCCAACGAGGTAGTCACATGGCACGCAAGCCGGGATCGATGTATCGCCAGATCAAGGGTCAGGCGTACACTCGCCGAGAGTACTCCGGTGGAGTGCCGAACAACCGCATACTGCGCTACTTCATGGGCGACCGCAAGATGGCCGAGGCGGGTCAGTTCGATGTCGTCGTCGAGTTGTCTGCTGACAACGCATGCCAAGTTCGCGACACGGCTCTGGAGGCCGCTCGACAGGTCGCAAACGCGACCATCAGAAAGAGCGCTGGAGACATGGGCTACGCCCTAAGAATGCACACCTATCCTCATCAAATCCTGCGCGAGAACAAGCAAGCGACCGGGGCGGGCGCGGACCGTGTCTCCCTAGGTATGCGCCAGTCATTCGGCAAGAACGTCGGAACCGCCGCCCGGGTCAAGCCCGGTCAGACACTCGTCTCGATACAAACCAGCCCGGAGCACTACTTGGTGGCTCGGGATGCACTACGGAAAGCAACCTGCAAGTTCCCCACGCCCTGCACCGCCAAAATCGTGAAGGGCGCCGAGCATTTGAAGGGCCTAGTGTGAGGTTGGTGGGCCATGTCGCCCTCTGACCCCATGACAGTGCTGCAGGACTCACTGCGCGGAGCGCCTATCATCTGGAAGGGGGACTACCCCTACTTCATCCACCCTATCTCTGATGGTATCCCACGCATGGACGCCGATGTGCTGCGCGCCACCTGCGACCTCATCGTCGAGATGGTCGACTGGTCCAAGATCGATTTAATCGTCAGTGTCGAGGCCATGGGACTGCCTCTCCTAGCTACTGTCGGAGACGCCACGGGCAAGCCCACCGTTGTGATTCGCAAGCGCTCGTATGGAATGGAGGGCGAAGTGAAGGTGGATGTCTCAACTGGTTACTCTCAGTCTACGACTTACATCAACGACATCAAGCCGGGGGAGAGAATACTGATTGTCGATGATGTCATCTCCACTGGCGGCACTCTAGAGCCTATCCTCGAGACGCTCGAGGGGATGGGTGTGGTATTGCAGGACATCGTAGTGGCCATTGAGAAAGGCGAGGGTCGAGAGAGATTGGCCAGAGAGCGCCCGAACTGGCCAATCAGGACGCTGGCCAGGATTGACATAATCGACGGAGCGGTTCAGATAATCGGGTGATCCCATGGACTTAGACCGGCACGATTTCCAGTTAGACGAGCTCGTCGAGCGCATCAAGGCGAACGACAACAGGCTGGTGGCGCTGCAGGTCCCCGAGGGCCTCAAGATGCAGGCCCTCGAGATGATGGACTCGATCGAGGACGGGTCGTCGGCGAAGGTGATCCTTGCCGCTGACCCGTGCTACGGCGCTTGTGACCTGGTGCACGACAAGATGCGTTCGATGGGTGTCGAGCTGGTGGCCCACATGGGGCACAGCCAGATGAACATCGACTCGGGCATGCCGACGCACTTCATCCCCGTCACCTACGATGGCGACCCAGAACTGGCCCCGGCCATTCCCTTTCTGGAACGGCACCGGGCTATCGCCCAATCTCGTTTGGACTCGTCAGACGAGGAAGAAGAACTGGATGAGGTCGCTGCGCAGCAGCGCTTCCTGGATGCCGTCGGACGTGTGGCCCCTCTGACTGGCACAAAACTAGGACTGGTGGGCTCGATACAGCACCTCCATCTCCTGCCCGATTTCAAAGAGAGGCTCGAGAAGGCGGGTTTCGAGGTGGAGATACCGGTAGGAGGGGACAGGCTTACTTTCCCAGGACAGGTTCTCGGGTGCAACTACTCGGGTGATGCGTCGTCGATAGGCCACTACCTCTTCCTCGGCTCGGGTGACTTCCACCCCATCGGCCTAGTCCTCCACACCGGCAAGCCGCTAGCTATGCTCGACCCCTACACCGGGGATGCGACTGAGATGTCCTTCGAACGCATCGAGCGTATACTGCGCCAGCGCTTCGGTCTGATCATGGCCGTCGGCGAAGCCAAGACATTCGGCATCCTGATCGGCGAGAAGCCCGGGCAGATGCGTCGCAATCTGGCCCTCAGGATGAAGCGGCTTCTCGAAGAACACGGCCGCAAGGGCTACCTCCTCGCTCTGGATCACATCGGACCTGATCTGATTGACTTTTACCCCGTTGACGCCTTCGTCAACACTGCATGCCCTCGAATCGCCATCGACGACTCGGTGAAGTACGCCAAACCGCTCATCACCCCCTACGAGCTCGAGGTCGCTCTCGGTGAGAAGGAATGGCAGAGCGGATACCAGTTCGATGAGATTCCATGAACGCCTGCGCGTCGCAGACGGGCGTATGCGAGCGTGTTGCTCCAAATATGTCTAATAACGATGTGAGCACGAGTCGCACGATGGCCGACTACCTCGATAGAATAGGTGCGGGCAAAGTCCTGCTGGACAGAGCGCCGTTCTCATTCGACTGGACACCCCCCGCATTGGTCGGCCGGGATTCGGAGCTTCGGGAACTGGCTTCTATGTTCATCGGCATGGAAAGCCACGGAGTTGGTGGCAAGGCCGTAATCACCGGTCCTGTCGGCTCTGGGAAGACCGTCATAACGCGCCGCTTCGGAGAGGATCTGCAGCGCCTTCTGGACGGACGTAGGAAGATCGTTCTGGCACATGTCAACTGCCGCAACCACCCAACCACCTCGCAGGTCCTGCAGCAGATTGCGCTCTCCCTCGACTCCGGTCACCCAGAGCGAGGCTTCAGCTCAGGCGAGATTGTCCAGTCCATCCGTCGCAACCTGAATGCACATGACAGTCATCTGCTGCTGGTTCTCGACGAGGTTGATGTCCTGATCCGGAGGGAGAAGTCCGACCTCATCTACAAGCTGCTGAGGATCGACGAGGGGCAGGACCAACAAGGCTCCCTCTCACTGATACTGGTGAGCCAAGATGCCTCTATGCTGAAGTTGTTCGAGGCCGCTATCATCTCTCGCCTCGGGGAGAGCAATGTCCTAGATTTGCAGCCCTACGACGAGCCTGAGCTGGTGGGCATCGCCAGACAACGCTACGAAGAGGCTTGCAGGCCGGGCTCAGTAGGCGACGACATCCTAGCTAAGATTGGCAGGTTCGCCTCCGACTCCGGAGATGCACGCCTCGCGATCGAGTTGCTGGAGGCCGCGGTCCGCCGTGCTGAGAAGGCTGGCAGGGGCGATGTCCTGGTGGAGGACGTACGACCCAGCACCCTGCGGGCGGCCTCTGTCGAGCCGAGTCAGGTCGACAATCTGGGCAGGCACCAGAAGCTGGTCCTCCTCGGAATCTGCAGGCGCCTGAAGAAGGTCGATGAGATATCCAGCGGCGATGCACAAAAACTGTACAACCTAGTTTGCGAGGAGTTCGGCGCCCGGCCCCGTAGCTATACGACATTCTGGAAGCACCTCAAGGTGCTCGAGACCCAAGGGCTGATTGAGACTAGGATGGCCAACGCATCGGTCGGAAGGGGCAGGACCCAGCACATCACGATGACCAACACCGCACCTGCTGTCCTTGAGAGTCGGATAGAGAAGGAATTCCAATGATTCGAAAAGCGCCGTAGGCGCTTGCGAACCGCTCTTATAGGGGCCTCATGTCGGGAGGCCGTTCGAGGTGACGGAAGTGGCAGCAGAGCAGGCCTTCAAGGCAGTAATCAATGACACCGCGCCATCCTCTGGCGGACGAGCCTTCGGCATCGACATCACCGGCTCGAACTACAACCACTTCCTCGGCAAGAGAATCGGAGACGCCGTCGACGGCATGTTCGTCGGCGAGGGCGACAAGTCGCTCTCCGGCTACAAGTTGCAGATCACCGGTGGATCTGACCTCACAGGGCGCCCCATGCGCCCCGAACTCGCTGGCGGCGGCATCAAGTCGGTACTCATTACCGCTGGAATTGGATACAAAGGGAAGCGCTACGTCAACAAGAGAGGCAAGATCTACCGGTACAAGTACGATGGGATTCGCAGGCGACGCAATCTTCGTGGCAACGTGGTCAGTCAGGACACCCGACAGATCAACCTGAAAATCACCGAGGTGGGCAATCGCTCCCTCGACGCCATCTTCGGCCTCGTCGATGAGGCAGTACCTGTCGAGGAGCCCTCTGGAGAAGAGGAGTGAATCGGCAGGGGGGATGAGAACTGGTACAGAGTCTCCCCCGTCAACCCGAAGTCAACATAGGCATGGTCGGTCACGTCGACCACGGCAAGACCACCCTTACTCAGGCTCTTTCCGGAGTCTGGACAGACACTCACTCCGAGGAGAGGAAGCGGGGCATCAGCATCAAACTGGGGTATGCGGACACGGCTTTCTACAAGACTGTTGACGGCAGATTCTACGCCAAGGGCAAGCACCCAGAAGACAGAGATGACTCAGACGGCGAACTGCTTCGCGTGGTATCCTTCGTCGACGCCCCGGGTCACGAGACTTTGATGGCGGTGATGATCTCTGGGGCCTCGATAATGGACGGTGCCATGCTGCTCATCGCGGCTACCGAGAAGTGCCCTCAGCCTCAGACTCGCGAACATCTGGCCGCGTTGCAGATTGCCGGTATCGAGAACATCGTAGTGGTGCAGAACAAGATTGACATCGTGACTCGTGAGAGAGCTGTGGAGTCTTATGGCGAAATCAAGGAGTTCCTCAGTGGGACGATAGCCGAGGGCGCCCCGATCATCCCAGTCTCAGCCCACCACGATGTCAACCTCGACATCCTGATCCAAGCAGTCGAGGATGTAATCCCGACGCCTGACCGCCCCTCTGACGAGACTGGGTTGATGTACGTAGCTCGCTCGTTCGACACCAACCGTCCGGGTTCGAGGCCCGCCGAACTACGGGGTGGCATCATCGGGGGAAGCATAGTCGAGGGTTCGTTCAGCATCGGCGACCCGATCCTAATCGCGCCAGGGCGTAGGGTGCAAGGAGACGGCGATTGGGAACCAATTCATACTACTATCGAAAGCGTCAAGGGAGGGGGGATCGACCTTGAATCGGTCCACGCAGGGGGGCTTTGCGGCATCGCCACTCCGATGGACCCGGTCTCGACCAAAGCCGACGAACTCTCTGGGCAAGTGATGGCTCGTGAAGGAGAGTTACCCCCTGTATGGAAGGATTTAGACTTGGAGCTAGAGCTTCTGGATAACATGGTCTCAGGAGGCCAGAACGAGCCGGAGAAGGTCAGGCCCCTACAGCCCAACGAGATGCTGATGGTTAACTCGGCCACTGCAACTAGCGTAGGCACAGTATCATCAATCAAGGGCAGTAAGGCGACTCTGCAACTGCGTCTGCCAATCTGTGCCAAGTCCGGCAGCAGAATCACCCTCTCACGACGAGTCGGCTCCCGCTGGAGACTCATCGGACACGGCTCGATAACAGGGTGATTAGATGGTCGCCGTCCTAGTAGACGCATGCGGATGGGTCGCGATGATGGACGCTGGATTGAACCTGGACGAAGCGATGAAGAACGTCGTCGGCAAGGCCGATCTCCTTGTCCTAGATAGCGTGCAGAATGAGCTCGAACTGCTGTCGCAGCGGAAGAAGGGGCTTCTGCTAGAACTCCTCGTGAATCGCTCCGAGAGGGTTCCGGACATCGAAGGGATGAGTCACCCGGACGAAATGCTCGTTCAGATGTCAACTGCTAACGGGTGGCCGGTGCTGACTGTCGATCGTCAGTTGAAAGAGACGCTGATAGGTTCCGGAGGCTCGTACATCGAAGTCACTTCGGGACGTTCCCTGCGACTGTTCGGCCCCTAGGGCAGAGTGAACAGCCGGTCGTCGCCGTGGCCGTCCAGAAGACCGATTCGAACCGCGGCGTCAAGCCATGCATGAGAGTAGTTGATGGCCCCGAAGGCGCGGAGGAGGTCGCCTGACTCCATGAAATGACGGGCATCAGCAGCATAGTCATCACACATCCTCATCATGGTTTCTAGGCGCGCTTCGTCCTCACTACCCTGCGCGCATGGTGTGGCTTTGGCTCTGGCCTCAGTGGTCAGAGCGAGGTACTCCTCGACCTTCTCCCTAGTCACTATGGCGTCGTCGGACATCGGAGCACCTACGCCGGTTTGAATTCCAAGGATGCCTCGTGGCTGAGCTTGAACAGCCTCGTTCTACCCTGCTTGCGCACCGAAAGAAGCCCCGCCTTGCGCAAGCCGTTGTAAATCTGAGACAGTCTGGGGCGGCCCACTTCTAGACGCGCCTGTAACTCGGAGTCGGATGGCGAAATCTCGCGCTTTCCCGCCGCAGACAGGATCAATCGCTCAGCATCCGACAGGCTGGCTGCGCGAGTGCGGTCCAGCGGCTCGTCATCGTCCCACTTGGGCCCTCTGGTAATCGGTATCTTGGGCGGCACCGGTGTGGGCTCGGGCTCGACGAAAACAGATTCCAACTCGGCTGGAGGCGGGGGCGGGATATGCTCGATATCGAACACTGGTGCGAGGGTTTTCTCCTGCTCTGCATCCAAGTCGGGCAGAGACGAGCCTAGGCTGGGGTCCATCGTCCAAAGAGCACCTTCGGCAGTCATCACAGGCATCTCCTCAGGCGAACTTATCGAGATGTCAGGCTTGGCTTCGGTGACAAAAGCAGGCAGTGGTTCTGGCTTCGGGGGTGCCTTGAGGGGGATAGGAGTCAGTTGGGGTCTCTTCTCAGCATAGGTAATCGGGGTATCGTCAGGACCCTCTGGCATCGAATCGCTGACTCTGACTGACCTGTTGAGAAGCCCGCTTAATCCGCGTACTTGGGGCTGCTCGGGGGGCTCAGTTCCCTCCTGCATGGAGACAAATGAGTCCAGAGTCTCCTGGTCGCCCTGTGTGACAATGGTTTCCTCGTCCTCAGACTCCTCGTCCCACATGTCTTCCGGGCCGGGGAGTTCCTCCTCCCAAGACTCTTCAAGACCTTCCTCGGGCTCGGCCTCGTCTTCCCACATGTCGTCCGGTTCGGTGTCCCAATCATCTTCTTCAGTGGATGGCTCCGTTTCAGGCTCTGGGATTTCCTCTACCTCTAGCGGGGCAGTTGAGGGCTCATCCTCATCTGCGACCGGAGGCTTCTGCCATCCCATCAGTCGCTGGAGTGTGCCTTTGGAGCCTGTGTCACGCCTCTCGTCGACGAGATCGCGGAGCAAGCGGACTACTTCTCGTGGATTTCCTCCGGTATTACTGTGGATTGCCCTGAGAAGCTCAGATTTGATGTTCCATCTCTCTCTTGCCTTCCTGCGTACCAGATTATCGCTCATTTTCTGTATCTGAGGGGCAGAAAGGCCCTCGAGGTACACAGGAGGGTCGAATATATCGAGAGTCTCCTCGTCAAGAGAAGTCAGCTGAGCGGGTGTGAGGGTGACTACAACCAGCGCCCTGAGTCGCTGCAACAGCGGTGCCATTCGCGTCAGGAAATCGTTGATTTGGACATTGGAGGGGTAGTCTAGGGCAATCAGAGGGAGAGTGCCTGTGCCTTGCTCAAGAGTATCGATAAGCCGCTCGCAAAGCTGTCCCATCGAAGGAGGGACTTCGTATCCAAGGAAATGAATGGCAATCTCGTGCATTACCGAGTTTACCGGATCGTCCTCCGGCCAGTACTGACCGATGAACTTCTTGTTCACCTGGGAAGACAGGGCGTTAATCAGAGATGTCCGGCCGCTTCCCCTCTCACCGACCAGAAAAATCAACCGAGGGGATTCGGAGATAGCGTGCTCGCGCAATCTGGTGAGCATGGAGTCGCGTCCGACTATGTCCTGAGCGCGCAACGACTCGATTGGTCGGAGCTCGAACGGGTTTCCCCTCAGAGGGGGTAGGTCAAGCAGTGAAATCTCTGCTCCATCCATTGCTCGAGCAGTGGTTTTTCTCATTATTAATATTCACGCATCCTCACGCTTCACAGAGGGCGATTTAACGCGTTTTAGGGATTCTCCGAGTGGTCGTACAAGATGCTAATCCTCCAGTACATCGATTGCAGAACAGGTGCGTTAACGCGTTTCTAACGCTTTATTGATGCGTTAACGATGCGTTAATGGACAAATTAACGCTTTTTCCTAGGGCATTTTGCGAGTTTCTCAGGCCCACCATTAGTGGTTCAGGCATGAAATCACAAAATGTTAGAAGCCACGCTCGCCGGGCTTCAACCGATACAGATGCCAGTAGACAGCAGTCGCCTCGAGGGATTCTACAAGCTCTCGGTTTCCGAACGTAGAGAGAAGCTGGCGGAGATCGCCGGCCTGACCCCGGAGCAGGTGGAAGCATGGTCATCCTCCGGAGAGCTGTCTGAGGACGCGGCGGACAGGATGATTGAGAATGTCGTCGGGACCTATTCTCTGCCCATCGGGATTGCGACGAACTTCGTCATAGATGGAGAGCACTACCTGATTCCTTTCGTCCTAGAGGAGCCGAGCGTCGTGGCAGCGGCCAGCAACATGGCAAAGCGCTGCCATGCCAAAGGCGGATTCACTTCAAACAACGACGAGCCAGTGATGATTGGGCAGATCCAGATCGTCGGATGCGAGGATCCAGAGACTGCGAGAGGCTCAATTATGGCCGCTAAGGCGGAATTAGTCGATTCTTGTAACGAAGTTGACCCGATTCTGGTGAAATTCGGCGGTGGTTGCAGAGATATTCGTGTTAGAATCATAGAAACAGAGTCAGGGCCCATGGTAATCGTCCACATCCTCGTCGACTGCAGGGATGCAATGGGTGCAAATGCTGTCAATACGATGGCCGAGACGATAGCCCCGAAGGTAGAGGAGATAACAGGAGGGACGGTCATATTGCGCATAATCAGCAACCTCGCTGTTCACAGACTTGCGCGCGTGAGCGCAGTCTTCACCCCGGCCGAAATGGTGAACAGCGGTGATGTCGGACAAGGCTCAGATGTCATCGACGGTGTGCTGCAAGCCTATCACTTCGCCAAAGCCGACCCGTTCCGCGCCACTACCCATAACAAGGGAATAATGAACGCGATTTCCCCCATAGCCATCGCCTGCGGGCAGGATTGGAGGGCTATTGAATCCGGTGCCCACAGTTTTGCCGCCCACGAAAGGACCTACGGCTCACTGACTCACTGGGAGAAGGACTCCGAAGGCAATCTGGTCGGCTCGATTGAGCTACCGATGGCAGTGGGACTCGTGGGCGGAGCCGTTCGCGTGCATCCGGCAGCACAGGCCAATGTTGCCCTGCTGGGTATCTCATCGGCAGATGGCCTTGCGAAGGTCATGGCCGCTGCCGGTCTGGCTCAGAACCTCGGTGCCCTGCGCGCTCTCGCCACCGTGGGCATCCAGGCTGGCCACATGAAGCTCCACGTGCGCAACATGGCAGTCACGGCGGGAGCCGAGGGAGAAGAGGTCGACATCGTCGCAGCAAGGATGCGGGCTCATGATGGCAGAATAACGCAGAAGGCGGTAGAAGAGGAGCTTGCGAAACTCAGGTCGGAGTGATTACTCCTCGGCTTCGAGGGTTTCGCTCTCCGCTACTTCCCCCTCGAACTCGCTGATCGTCAACTGCTCATCCGGTGCCAGCGAAGCGGCCAACTGAGCGCTGGTCAGACCCATCTTGGCAGCCTCCTCCCTGAACCAGGTGCGGACCTTGCGATACTCGACTTCGGGACAGCCGAAGTATTCGGCGAAGCGGCGTGTGGTGGTCAGTCTGCGGGTCAGCCCGTCTCGCCGGCGGTCAATGAGGCCAGTTCGGGCCAAGTCGCGGACGTGGTCGTACGCCCTCTGACCGAGCATGTCGACCAATTGGGACTGCGCCATAGGCTGGTGGTATGCTATGAGGGCGGCTGCGGGGAGCAGGCGCTGAGGGATGTCGGCCCGGAACGACTTCGGCAGGTGAGGTGAGAGAGAGGGGCGGACTTCGAAAATCCAGCGTCCAGCGACGTCGCTCAGCTGGAGCGCGGAGTCGCGTCGTCTGCGAATAGTCGCTTGTAGGTCCTGCAATGCGGATTGGACTTCGGTCTGTGGCTTCTCCAGCAGCTCAGCCAGCTCCTCCGCCGACATCGAGCGTCCGGCACCAAACAGTATGGCTTCGAGAACGGTCGGTAGGTGGGCATCAGACATCGGCGAAACCCTCCATGTTCAACATCTCGGGGTTGAGTCTCTCTGTCAGAGCGGTGAAGTCGTCATCGTCCTTCCAGAGGTCCTTCAGGAGAATCCTGCCATTGCGGCCCTTCTCCTGGGTGAGATTGGCATAGCCGCGGTGCGTTAGGAACAATGCCGAGACCAGGGCGGTGACTTGCGCCTCCGCCTCCGCCTCATCGTGATTGAGTCCGGAGTCAATCGATTTTTTCGTCATCTCATCAACGAGCGTTCTCAGTTCCACGGGCTTTCCACTGCCCTCGGAACGGTCCCTCAGAGCCTCCCATGTCCTACGGAGGTCCTCCTCAAGATCCTCGACGTGGAGGCTGCCGCTGAATCTCTCCCTCGCACGGGTGTGGGCCTCGCGGCGCTCCTTGGCTATCTGCTCGCGCAGGCGCTGCTCTTCTGCCAGCCTGCCTGCGGCCTGAAGCCCCATGAGAAGTTCGCCCAGAGTTACTGGTCGGCTCTCGTCACGGTGGATCCTGCCCTCGAACATCTGAGGCAGCACCTCGTCAGCGGCCCCGGTGAGGACCCCCACTGAGAAGTTGTAGTCAGCATCGTCGAAATCAGCCTCCCATCCGCCATCGAAGTCCCATATCTCCTCCTCTTCGTAGTCGAAGGCCCGCTCCTGTCGCTCCATCAGTGTGGATGCCTGTCCGCGCAGAATGCACCACGCCATCCTGACGAGCCTGCCGCAGGTCGGTAGGTCGATGTTCTCGGACTCCTTGATTCTCTCATTGAACATCTCGAGGAAGCTCGAAAGGTCGACGTCCCAGGGGTCGAGGTCGCTCGATTGGAAGAGTTGGAAGACAAGTGCGACCGAGCGGTCGAAGGGGTCGATTAGGAATTGGTGCTCGGCCTCCTCCAAAGTAGCGAGCTCGACCAGTCTGTCTAGATAGCGGCTCGTCTCAAGGTCGGCCTCGCCGCCAAGCAACCGCACCACTATGTCGTCGCGCATCGCCTGCCCGTCGAACACGGTCATCACTCAGCCTCCTTCTGCTCGGCTTCGGCCTCGGACTCGGTAACATCAGGCTCCTCTGGGATCTGCTCGATTGTCTCGCGCTCTTCCATGTCCTCGGTCCAGTCATCGGTTCGGTCACGGAGTGACCCCAGGGTGCCATCGCCGGCTTCAATCCCCTCTTCCGCATCGCCCTCGAGGGCTTCCACTCCGGCTCGCTCGGCCAGGCCGCCGAGGCTCTTGGGCGTGCCGAGGGGCTCGGGGATTCGAGGCATGCCCTCTGGATCGGGCAACTCCGGCATTGCTTCGCGCTCGGCTTTGGCCTCGGCCTGAGACTTTCGCTCCGCCTCGAACTCTTCACCCATCTCAATGGCGGCAGCCCTGTCGAATTCGCTGATCAGGCGGCTGCGTCCGTCGCCGGCGTGGGTGATTCCAATATGGTGGTCGGCGAGAGTCAGGCTGACCTTACGCAGAGTGACCATCATGAACTGAGCTCGCTGGCTGCGCATCCTGCACAGGGCCGCGATTCGCCCTGCGTTGAACGGGTCGAGGTTCTGGTCGACCTCGTCGAGATAGTAGAACGGACTCGGTTCGTAGTCCTGTATGGCGAAGATGAGGGCGAGTGCGGCCATCGACTTCTCGCCGCCCGAAAGCATGCTCCTCTTGGTGTGCTTGCTCTTGCCGGGAGGGACGCAGTCCATCTCCAAGCCTCCCTCGAAGGGTTTCTTCGGGTTCTCCATCCGGAGGCTGCCGCTCCCCGTAGGCTGCAGGATCTCGTAGACCCTGCTGAAGTTGTTGCTCACGTGCTCGAAGACCGTCATCAGGCGAGTTCGGCGCTCGTCCTCCAACTGCTCCGCTATGGATACCAGTTGGCTGCGTCGGTCACGGAGCAGATTTCCGTCCTCGACGAGGCCGGCGATTCGCTCGACGGCGGTGTCGTAGTGCTCGATGGCGAGCATGTTGACATCGCCGAGATGACCGAGGCGGCGCTCGAGCCCCTGCACGCTCTTCTCCGCCTCGGCCACAGTCGGCAGTTGCACATCCGGCGATGGGATGGAGACCTCAACGGCCTCTAACTCGACCTCGATCTCATCCACCGCTTCGCGCTTCTGCTGGATTTGTACGTTCAGCTCCTCTATGCGAGCTGTCAGGATCTCCCTGTTCTGGGAGAGCACCTCTACCGAGGCGCGCAGACTGGCGCGCTCCTCTATGATCTCTTCTCGACGGTCCTGGAGTGCGTTCTGCTCCTCGTTGAACTGGGAGGCCTGCTCCTTGAGGTCGACCAGTTTGGTCTCGGCCTCGTTCATGTCTTCCTCTAGTTTTGTGATGGCTGCTTCGGCCTCTGAGACAAGTCCCTGTTTCTTGTCGATCTGTCGCTGGATCTCCTTGACTCGGCCTGCTAGTATCGATGTGCGCTCGTTGCCGCTGGAGATCGCTGCCTCAGAGGCGAGTCTCGTTCGCCCGGCCTCAGTCATGGTGCGCTCGGCGTCGCGCAGCTTCTGAGACAAGTGGTCTGGTGCGTGATCCTGCAGGTCCTGCGCGGCTGCTGACCTCTTGGATACAGCCTGTTCATGGGCCTCCCTGGCCTTGTCTGCATCAGTCCTCAGTTCGGCTTGCGCGGAGTCGCATCCTTCGAACTCCTTGGTCGCATCGACGACCTTCTTGCGAATCTCTTGAACGCCCTTCTGCGCTCGCTCGAGATCCGCCTTCCAGTTACGCAGTCGTAGAGAGTGGTCGCTGTCGTCGAGGCCGTGGATCCTGTCACGCAGGTTCTGCTGGTTCGTCCGCACCTCCCTCAGTGCGGCCTCGACTGTGGAGTAGACTAAGTTGGCTTCTTCGACGGCTGCCTCTAGCCTGTCGAGACTGGAGGGAATTGAGCCGCCCCCGAAGGCATTGCGGTTAGCCCTAGAGGCCGAGCCGCCGGTCATGGCGCCAGAGCTCTCGATGACTGAGCCATCGAAGGTGACTAATCGGACACCTCCCATGTTGCGTCGGGCGATGTCCATAGATTGGACGATGAGGGTGTTGCGGCCTGCGTATCTGACCGCGGAGTCAATCTCCGAGTCGTAGTCGAGCAGATCGTGTGCGAAACCGATGACGCCTGGGTTGTTGGCGACTATCAGAGAACGACCTTGGGGGCGACCGACGCTGAGCTTGCTCAAGGGCAGGAAGGTAGCCCTACCTCCGCCGTTCTTCCTCAACCACGAGATGCATTTGGCAGCGACATCGTCGTCGGTGACCACGATGCTCCTCAAGCCGCCTCCAAGTGCGTTTGATAGAGCCTCCTCGTGCGCCGGGTCCTTGGGAGCGGTGAGCTCTCCCAAGGAGCCCATGATGCCGTGAATCTCGCCGCTCTGGCGAAGTCTGGTGAGTGCTGCTAGGGTGACTGCTGATCCGGGAGTGTTTGCCCGCCCCTCTTGACGGGCACGGGCCTTGTTCAGGTCCCTCTCTGCATCTCTGACCTTGATCTCGGAGCGATCCCGATCCTCAGCCAGCTCCCCCTCCTGCTTCTGCAGCCTGCGAAGCTCGCCTGCCAAGGAACCACGATCCGCCTGGGGCTCGTCGCTCAGCAGGTCCTCGCCGACGAGCTCGAGGTCGTCGCGGATGAATGTAGCCTCCTCAAACTCGCCTTCGATATCGGCTAGATTGCTTGAAGCGATCTGAGCAGTCTGCTCCGCCCGGTCAGCCTGAAGTCTGGCTTGAGCATGAGTGGAATGTGCTTTGTCGACCGCTTCTGTGGCCTTGCCGAGGATGCGCTTCAAATCGCGTCCGTGCTTGTCGCCTGACTGGATGGCATCACGGGCGTCCTCCTCGTCTTTGGCCGCCTGCTTGAGTGACTGGTTGGCAGACACAAGAGCTTCGCTGGCATCCTTGAGGGAGCCTTCGGCGTCTACGCGGGCCTTTTCAGCCCGTTCGAGTTCGCCCTCGAACTCCTCTATCTCTCCCTCAGAATGCTCGATGATTCGCCGTTGGTCGCCTATCCTGTCGCCACCTGTCTCGATATCGATATCATACTGGCGGATCTGTTCCAGCAAATTACGGGCATCACCGCTCATAATCTCGTTGATGTCGGAATCGATCTTGACGATCTCTTCCTCGAGCGCCAGCAGTCCCTTGTTGCCTTCGGTGATTTTCCCGCCGATATTGTCTATGTCGCCGAGGTAGCGCGAGCGCTCCTCGCCCAGAAGCCGCACCTCATCGAGCCGATTCCTGTGCCTAGACTGGTGCAGGACTACCTTGGAGATGTCCAACTCGTCCTTCAGCTCCTTGAACTTCAGGGCCTGCTCGCGTTCCTTGGCGAGGTCCTTGAGACGTCCCTTCTGCTCTTTCTCGAACAAATCGATGGTCTCGATGTTGTTCTCGACGTGTTTGCGCTGAGTGGTGGCTCGGCGAAGCTCGTCATCGTAGGCAGTCACTCCAGCGACGTCCTCTAGGACGGCACGCCTCTTGTGAGGAGTCATCGTGGCTAGGGTCGTCACGTCTCCCTGCTGGACTATGTTGTATCCATTGGCGCGCAGACCGGCCTCAGCGAGGATGCGCCTCATATCGGTTGCCGAGGAGGGATCGTCATTGATCCTGTAGGCAGAAATCGGGGCGCCCTTCCTGCCGAGCCTGACCGAGCGGGTGAAACTGACCTCGTCGGTGTCGACCCTCAGTCTCCTACGGCCATCAAACTCCGGGGTGTTGGAGAAAACGAGCGTGGCAGACATGTGCTTGGCTGGCCTGCCTCGCTTGCCGCCGTTGAATATCAACTGGGTCACATTTGCGGCTCTGAGGGACTTGCTGGACTTGGGGCCGAGGACGAATTGCATGGCATCTAGGGAGTTGGACTTGCCCGATCCGTTTGGCCCGGTTATGGCCGTGAATCCCTCTTCGAGGGGGATTGTGACTTCTCCTGCGAATGACTTGAAGTTCTCTAGTTCAATACGCAATAGATGCATCCCATCCCCCCTACGCCGTACGAAACATCGCCGACGTCGTTCACGCTCTCCCTTTCTGTTCGCCTATGAATGTTGAGGCTTCCATAGGCGCAGCACAACGATTCCAGAAGGGGCGAAAAATCGCCGGATGAGGTCAATCGAAGTGGGGGGATATTTCGATGCCCTTGACAAGCGCGTGAAGCATCGCATTGCGAGGTGTCGGGACTCCGACTGACTCGCCTTGTGATACCACCGCTCCGCACAGTGCATCAATCTCGGTCGGGCGTCCTGCCATGACGTCCTGCAGCATCGAACACCGGTTCTCCGCGGTGGCTCCGGCGACCTGTCTGAGATAGTCATCGAGGACCAAGTCGCCGAGGCCCACCCCACTGGCCTCTGCGACCGTCGCCGCCTCCTGCATAGCGCCCAGCGCCTGCTCCCAGAGCTCAGGCACCTCCAGCAGCGCGCCGTTGCGCACACCGGCAATCGAGCAGACCGGGTTAATCGCGACGTTGACCAAGAGCTTGGTCCAGACGATGCGCTGCATGTCCTCGCTCCATTCCGGCTCGAGACCTGCGGCTGCGAGTGCGGAGAGCAGTCCCGCAGCGGCACCTGAAGGGGCGCCCCCCTCAATCCAGCCGAGACGGATGGCTCCACGTCCGACCCAGTGGACGGATCCCTCGCCGTCCCTCCAGGCACCGTGTGTAATCGAGCCGCCGAGCACCCTCGAGCGGCCCAGTCGGTGTGCTAGCTCCTCGGCGTGACCGAGTCCGTTCTGCACACTGATGGCGACCCCCTGAGGCGTGAGGACATCTTCTGCGAGTTGGACGAGCATGGGGGTCGAGTCGGCCTTGCCGCAGAGTATCGCGGCGTCGCAGGACCCATGGATTTCATCGGGCACCGGTCCTGCGGCGCTGTCGAAGGTGGAGAATGCATCTGGAGGGATGACTTCGATTGAGCCCTCTGGCATGTGCATCACGAGACCCATGTCCGAGAGTTCAGTGGCGGTGGTGCCCCTAGCCACCGCCACCATCTCGGCATCGGTGTCGGACAGGGCCCCCAGTAAGATGCCTCCTATCGAGCCAACTCCGATGATGGCGATGCGCATCATGCGCCCTCCATCGTGCGTGCCGCGAAGTGGAGAGTGATGCCATCTTCGTCTGCCGTCACCCACGCTGCCCACCAGGCGAAGGGGGCCCCGTGGACAGATGCGTTGGCTGTGACCGAAGACATCGCGGCCACCTCAGAAGGCGTCCACACCTCCCAGTTGTCCCAAGCGACCGCATCTCCTGTCCAATCGAGGGAGATGGGCATCGAAGTGTTCTCCCGGTTCACGATGCTGAACCAGCCGTTCGGCATCCTCGACGCGAGGGTTCCGGGGTCGACCATGACATCCGGCCCCTCGACCACTCTGTAAGAGGCGAGCATGTTCGAGCCGTCGCACAGCGCCAGCCAGCCTGACTCGCCGAATCGGAGGGTCGCGTTCCCGATTTCACCAGCAGGAATGAGTATCGCCGAGCGGTCAGCGAGATTCCTGTCCCAGTCACCGCTGGCGTTGATCTCGGCGACCACCCCAGTGGACGGACAGAAGACCGAGCCGGACTCGCCCCGGGCTATCACGTACCCCGAGTTCGACTCGAACCACTCCGGTATCCGCCACTCACCGTCGGAGACCTGCAGCCTCGGCTGTGTCCCCTCCACCGGCAGGAACAGTATGTCATTGGAGAGGTTTTCGCGGGATATCACGATCGAGGGTCCTATCCTGCGGAACTGGTCGTCCTGCATCGACAGCGATTGTATGGCTCCCTCGTGGCCTCGCATACACAGCTTGTGCAGCCCAGGCCCCAGCGAGGTCTCGTTCTCGAAAGACCAGAACGGGTCGTAGTTAGTCAGATTGACGTAATCGCCCTCAACGACCAGAAGCTCGACGCAGATCCTAGGCGTCTGTGTGTCCTCGACCATCACCCAGAGCGGGTCTATCGGTGTGGTCACTCCAGTTGGCTGGAACACGATGGCATGCTCGGTGACGTGGTCCGCGACATCGATCAGGATGAGTAGTCTGAACGTTTGCTCACTGGCCTCCATCTGGTTTCTTGCCAGATTGATGGTGACACTGCCCGGAGAGGCCTGAGTGGCGTCGTCGAACCTGCACACGCCCCTGTCATCCAAGCACTCGGAATAGATCTGCCAGCCCCCCGTTGGGGCGCCCTCAACACGCATCTGCAGCCAGCCCGAGACGGGCATGATCCCGGCTGGCTCGAGCGTCAGTTCGACCTCGGCCTGTCCGTCTTCGAACCCCATGAACGATGGCCACGTATCCGTAGACAGGCCCTCGTCCCAGCCCTCCAACTCATGACTGGGCTCGAGGCCGGGATATCCGAGCACCAGTATCGCCAGTAGAAGTGAGCCTATCTGCCTCATCGAGACCTCATTGAGCCCGGCGTACTCGTCCACGATGAACGGGGATGGCGTCTGCTCGGGGCTGAACCTGCGCCAAGCTGCTATGGCGGCCAGTAGCAGCCATGGCCAGTACTCAGTGCTGATGAAGATCAGGAGCAAGAAAGCGAGGGTGGAGATGAACAGAGAGGTCTGGTTTCTTTCGTGGGTCATCTCGATAGGGCCGATGAGCGCGTGCAGTATCCGGTCCCCAGGGAATCCTGGTATCGGCAGCAGCAGGCCCCAGCCGACTATCGACAGTCCGATGCCTGCAAGGCCGGTCGGGTGGATCCACTGCAGTTTCAGAGCGAGGTCGGTGCCGAATCCCATGGAGTTGAGAGTCTCAATCAGGAAATTCGTGTCCAGGATTATCGGAGCGGCTTCGTAGGCCGGCGGCTGATTGGAGGTCAGACTGAGTCCCACGAGCGTCAGCACGGTGCCGCAGAAGAACAGGACGGTTGGTACAACCAGTTCGAAGAACCCGAGTGAGCGGCGGTCGGGCACCGGCTGCAGGTCCGGACGCAGTTGACCGAGTGTGGCTACGATGCCGAAGGGCCAGACCGGAGACAACACCGGGAGAGCGAGTGGGATAAGATGCCCGGCGTCAATCTCGAATCGAGCTGCCAAGAGTAGTCTGGCATAGCTCGCCAGCAGAGCCGAGCCGATTACCGGGAGCGTGAAGGTTAGTAGGGCTGATTGAATGACGGATGAGCCCAGTGTAGCGCTGCTAGGGTCCAGATGGGTCGCCCAAAGGGAGCCTGCAATGGTCACGAAGCCGGAGACGAGTGCCCAGACGAGTGCCTGCTGCCATGATGGCATAACCATCGGCAGGATGGGTAGGCGTCCGATGCTCAGCACCGGTGGGTCGCCTTCGTCGAGGACCCCGATCAGGCTCAGTTGTTTCAGATGGCGGTTCAACGAGCGCAAGCAGGCGCTCGGGTTCCTGCCGTCTCTGCCGTTGACGTGCCACGAGAGTTCCAGCAGCCCTTGGTTGCCGAGGACGAAGTGCCTCCTACAGATGACCTCGAGCAGCTCTCGCTGACCCCATGTCTCCTTGTCGAGCAGGTACTGTTCTCCCTCAGACATCGTCGCACCGTGGTATGCGGCCGGGGTAGGTCCAATTTGACCTCTCGCACGTGCGGGCGGCGAACTTTGTTCGCCGAATCACTTGTTCTTGAAGCGCTTCAGACGGAATGTCTCCTCGCGCTCCATCTCCTCCAAACGGAGCTGAATGAAGTTGCGAGCCTCCTCCATCTGGGGTATGACCACGTACTCGAGGGCGTTGACCCTGCGCTTGGTCGCCTCGATCTCTACGAGCAGTCGCTTGAGGGTCGACTCCATCTCTGCGGCTTTGACTATCTTCTCAACTAGAGTGGAATAGGAATCCGAGGCCTCATCGATGTACGCCGAGCCGCCTATCAGGCCGGTTCCACGCTCGTCGATAGACGTAGTAAGATTGGTCCCAACGACACTCGGAACGACGACGCCCATGATGTTGCGGCGGGTTACCTCGACGTCGGGGTGACGCGAGATGGCGATTGCAGCGCTCTTGACTGCGAGGCCCCCTTCGATGGCACTGGCAAGGCCGATCGATTGGACCGCTTCCCGGTAGGTCCCGACGAGCTCTTCCCTAGCTGCAATCATATCGGACAGCAGGGTCCTGAATTCGTGGAACAGTCCGTCACGCTTCATCTTCAACAGATTGTATCCGTTCTCGGTCTGCTTGATACGTCGCTTGAGGTTGATCAACTCGCTGCGGGTAGGCTTGATGTCGAGTGCCATCATGTCACCTCCAGCGAAAGTTCCACCTCAGGACTTCTTCTCCGTCGGGTGGTACTTGTCGATCCACTTCTGGTCGAGTCTCACGAGGAACTTTGTGTCGATGTTCGTCAACAGGTTCCAAGCAAGATCGAGCGTGCCCTCAATAATCGAGCGGTCGTCATCGCGGCTCTGTCGCAAGAACTGATCCTCGAAGATGTCCGCGAACTTCAGCATCTGAAGGTCACGCTCGTTCAGCGCGTCCTCACCGACGATAGCCACCAGGCCACGCAGCTCGCGTCCTTGGGCGTAGGCAGCGTACAACTGGTCGGAGACCGACTTGTGATCCTCGCGGGTCTTGCCCTCACCGATGCCAGCGTTCATCAGCCGGGACAGCGAAGGAAGCACGTTGATAGGCGGGTAGATTCCCTTCTGGTGCAGTTCACGTGAAATCACGATCTGCCCCTCGGTGATGTATCCCGAGAGGTCAGGTATCGGGTGGGTGATATCGTCACCAGGCATGGTGAGAATCGGGAACTGCGTGATGCTCCCCTTCTTTCCTTTGATGATTCCAGCACGCTCGTACAGCATAGCCAGATCTGTGTACATGTAACCAGGGTAGCCACGCCGACCGGGAACTTCCTCACGAGCAGCTCCAATCTGCCTGAGTGACTCGCAGTAATTGGTCATGTCAGTGTATATGACGAGCACGTGGTAGTCGTGCTCGAAGGCCAGATACTCAGCGGCCGTCAGAGCAAGACGCGGTGTTATCAGTCGCTCGACAGCTGGGTCGTCGGCTAGATTGACGAACAGCACGGCGTTCTCCATGGCGCCGGTGCGCTCAAGGTCGTGAACGAAGAAATTGTACTCCTCAGCGGTGATACCCATCGCGCAGAACACGACGACGAAGTCGTCGTCGCTGTCGATAAGCTTGGCCTGTCGGGCAATCTGCAAGGCGATGTCGTTGTGCGGCAGACCGCACGCCGAGAAGATCGGTAACTTCTGACCGCGGACCAGAGTGGTGCAGGCGTCGATTGCAGAGATGCCGGTCTGGATGAATTGCTCGGGGCTCTCTCGACTGTATGGGTTGATGGCCGCTCCGATGATGTCTGCCATCTCTTCGGCCACAATCTCAGGACCTCCGTCTCTGGGCTTGCCGTTACCCGCGAGGATCCGTCCGATGAGGTCCTTGCTTACGGGTAGACGAAACACATCGCCGAGGAATCTCACTCCAGTTTGTCGGTCAATAGAAGCAGTTCCCTCGAAGACCTGTACGATGACTTGGTCGTCGCTGGTGTCCAGCACCTGTCCGTTCTTCATCGAGCCGTCGGATAGTCGAAGTTGCACGATCTCTCCGAAGGCCACAGGCTCGGTCTTCTCGAGGAAGACCAAAGGCCCCTTCACGTCAGTAATTGTCCTGTATTCCTTTCCGCTCATTCATGGCACCCCCTTAGTTGTCCTCCATAGTCCCGGCGATCTGTTTCGACATCTCCCCGAGCAACTCATCGATGCGTTCACCGTAGCCCTGCTCGAAGCGGCCTCTCATGAGGTCGGTGCGTGCGGGCACGTTGACGACCTCCTCGAGACCAGCGCCTCCGGCAATGGCTTTCTCCGATTCTTCCTGGAAGGTCAGGATGGCCTTGGCCATAGCGTACTGCAGGTCGAGTGGGGTGAATGTGTCGACATCGTGGAATGCATTCTGCTGGAGGAAGTACTCGCGAATCATACGCGCCACTTCCAGAGTCAGTTGCTGGTCTATCGGCAGTGCGTCAGAGCCAACCAACTGAACAATCTCCTGAAGTTCCGCCTCGACTTGCAGCAGACTGCTGATCTTGGTTCGGATCTCGGGGTAGTCGCTGGCGATGTTGTCGCGGTACCACTGGTCGAGGGCCTGTGGGTACAGGCTGTACGAGCTGAGCCAGTTGATTGACGGGAAGTGTCGCTGTCTGGCGAGTCCGGCGTCCAGCCCCCAGAACACCTTAACGATTCGCAGGGTCCCCTGGCTGACCGGCTCGGAGATGTCACCACCCGGTGGTGACACGGCTCCGATGACTGATATCGAGCCGTCGTCGCCGGCTAGGGTCTCCACACGTCCGGCGCGCTCGTAGAACTCCGCCAGTCGGCTCGACAGGTATGCAGGGTAGCCCTCCTCACCGGGCATCTCCTCCAATCTGGATGAGATCTCGCGCATGGCCTCAGCCCATCGGCTGGTGGAGTCGGCCATCAGAGCGACGTCGTAGCCCATATCGCGGAAGTACTCGGCGATGGTGATCCCGGTGTAAACCGAAGCTTCGCGTGCAGCCACTGGCATGTTGGATGTGTTGGCAATCATCGTGGTCCTGTTCATCAGAGGCTTGCCGGTGTTCGGATCGATCAGGTGCGGGAACTCGCTGAGGACCTCGGTCATCTCGTTTCCTCGCTCGCCGCAGCCGATGTAGACCACGATCTGCGCGTCCGACCACTTGGCCAGCTGCTGCTGGGTGACCGTCTTGCCGGACCCGAAGGGTCCTGGAATACCGGCGGTGCCGCCCTTGGCTAGGGGGAAGAGGAAGTCGAGGATCCTCTGGCCGGTCACTAGAGGGACACCGGGGGCGTACTTCTGGACGAAGGGGCGCGGAGTCCTGACAGGCCATTCCTGCATCATTGCGATCTCAGTGCCGTCGTCGAGCGTGCACACCGTCGTGGTGATGTTGAACTTGCCCGACTGGATGCTGGCTACCTTGCCGCTGATGCCAGGGGGCACCATGACTCTGTGCTCGACGGTCTCAGTCTCTTGGACGGTCCCGATCACGGTACCTCCAGAGATCTCGTCGCCGACCGAGACTGTCGCGTTGAACTCCCACTTCTTCTTCATATCGAGTCCGTCAGCGTCGACGCCTCGCTTGATGAACACGCCCATCTTCGCCTCTAGGTCCGCGAGGGGACGCTGGATCCCGTCGTAGATCTGGGTCAGAAGACCCGGGCCCAGCTTGACGGACAGGGTCTGTCCCGTCCTGATGACTGGTTCGCCCGGCTTGACGCCGGATGTCTCCTCATACACCTGAATGACCGATTGGTCGCCGTGCAATTCGATTACTTCTCCCATCAGTCCCTCGTCGCCTACTCGCACCACTTCGTACATTCTCGGTGTAATGCCAACTGCAGTAACGACCGGTCCGGAGATTCTGTAAATTAATCCACTATCTTCACTCATTTTTCCACTTCCTTTTCTTTATTGATGAATCACTTCCAAAGATCGACGCCTAGCGCCGACTTGATGGACTCTCGGAGGGTGTTGTCCTCCTCGGTCCCGATGCCCAGAACTGTGGGCGAAATGCTGTCGGAAAGCCGCTGACGCAGCTTGCCCGGCAGACGGGTGAGTTCGGCCGCATCGATGACGATGATGCCGACCTCGTCCTCCTCGAGCATCGTGCGCAGGACGTTGCCTGTCTCCTCGATGCTCTCAGGGTTGTGCAGGTGCATGATGCCCGCGAGTTGGAAACCGAGGGTGAACTCGGGAGTGCCGACTATTGCAATCTCCATTCTCTATTCCCCCTCATAGCCCCATGTGTGCCTCGATGACGTCGTCGGGAAGGCCAACCGCCTTCCCGCGCACGAGCAAGCGCAGATTCTGCACCTCGAGGACTTTGCTTTCGATGTAGTAAATCAGAGGGAACGCCGACAGCGGATTGAGGCTGTTCATCCTGTTCAGCAAGTCGAGTCTCTGACTGTTGAGGAGGTTCACTATCGGATCGAGTGTGCCTCTTTCTTTCGACTCTATCAGCGCCTCGTCGAAGCCGCTGTCATCGAATCCGGGGGCTCGTCTGAGTATTTCGAGCAATGCCTCTTCATTCTCCGCCTCAGCCGCTTGGCGCAGGAACGTCGATGTGATTGCCCTGCCGCCAGTGATCATCATCTCGCTGCGCTTCTCGGCTGGCATTTCCTGCTTGAGCGCACGGAACAGGTTGATCACGTTCCGGTGGTCGATCTCCGTGCGCAGGTAGCGAAGAAGCATCGGGTGGCGAGTCGTGCCTTCACGCAGCTTCTTCGTGGCAGATGAGTAGTAGTGGCGGTCGAGAGCGTCTTCGACGGCCATCAGGTCGTCGTTTCCGTCAAGATCTGTGAGTGCTCGTTCGAACTGTGTTCCTTCGAGCGCCGAAACAGCATCCTGCAGTGTTTCTGAGTCGTTGACCAGCTCCAACCAAGGGCGGTTCGCTTCATTCTGCTCAGGTAGGACCTGACTAGACACAATCTCCAGCGAAACGCCACTGCGAATCGCTCTGAGAGCAGTCTTCAACTTCTGATAGGTGAATCTCTCGACGTAGATAGATACCAAGCCCTTCAGGTGACCTTGGCAGAAACCGAGCACCTGATTCAGGTCCCGGTCCATATTGTGGTTCAGTGCGGCTTCGACTAAGTCGACGCCGCTCAATTTGTCGGCATACTCGTCGAGTTCGTCACGATAGCCGAACTCGGCGATGCTGGCAGCGATTGAGTCGGGGGACTGTTGAAGCAACTGGCGCATGCGGGTATCGTCTATGAGCCCAGCCTTCCGAGCCTTGCCACGCGCTGATGCGTTGGCCCAATTGGACTGTCCCGTAGATATCGTCGCCATTACCCTCACTCCGTTCTCAATTCTCTCCGAATAATGCTGATGTCACAGCAGGGAGAGCCGTAATCCAAGACTTCTCGAATAAGCCGTCGAAGCGATAGTCGAGGATCATCGAACCATCCGGTGCCTCCAGAACGAAGCCACCTAGGCCATCGACGTCTTCACCCAATGCGAAGCCGCTTCCGGCACTCTCCAGTGCCGAGCGATCGATGCCCACGGGCCTCAGTACCATATTCGCTTCCGCATCGCCCTTCGCTTCACTGATGAGCGACTGAAGCAGGGTGGAACGCCCCTTCAGATTGGCTGACCCTACCATCTCCATCGCCGATTCTTTAGTCGCATCGAGTTCCTCCCTCCGTGCGATGAGCATCGATTTCTGATTGGCCTGTCTGGCCGAAGCAACCGTCTCGGTCATGATCTGAGAGCACTCTTTCATGGCCTTAGATAAGATGTCGCTGCGTAGAGACTTGAGTTCGAGCTTGGCTTCTGAGACAGTGTCCTTGGCTTTCGCCTTGGCAGCGTCGGTGATGGCTTCCGCCTCTTCCTCCGCCGCATTGTCAATATCACTAGCAAGTGCATCCAACGTCATGTGTAGTTCTCCTTGTCCTGTTCTTCATCCCGAACGTTCACAGTAGGAACATTGCGAGGAATCCGAAAATCAGGATGGTCTCAGGCAACACGGTAAATAGCATGGCGAGCCCCAGCTTGGAGCCGTCTTCAGCCACCCAACCGACTGCTGCTGCACCTATCTGGCCTTGTCCGAGGCCAGTCCCTATTCCGCAACCTGCCAGTGCGATACCTGCGGCCAGCTTGGCCATCGTGTCCTTCTCGGCTAGTTCGTCTGGGGTCAAAGCGCTCACCACACCAGCCATCAGGGTCAACCCCCAAAGCACCAGCAACAGTCTCATACTCAATCTCGTCAATTTCATATTCTTCATTTTCTCATTCTCCTTTTCTCCATGCATAGCATTGGAATCTGATGTATTACTCTACCTCCACGACTCGGGCGGTGAACCCGAATGGCTCGAACTTGTCGCCGACGGCATCGTAGAACTGCTTCATCCACTCGACTAGGTGGAGTCGGGCCGTGTGGATATTCGGGCTGACTAGACCCAATATCCACGCGAAGACCTGTACGACCAGCCATCCGAAGAATAGCGTCAGCAGCATGAATACGCTGCTACCTACACCGAGCGCGAAACCGAGCCCGCCGGAGATTAGGAAGCCGAAGAGGAACTGTCTGCCGAAGGAGTTCAGACCGAGAGGTAACTCGGGCAGACTCACCTTGAGCAGATTCAGGGCAAATGGCAGAATCACTGGCAGCAGTACGGCTAGGAGCATCAAACCACTGACATCGTGATGAGCGAGTTCTTCGACAACCCCAATCATACCTTTACCGTGGCTGCCATAGAGCATGTCATTACCTGTCTCCGCTATCTTGACCCCAGCGACACCAACAGCGAACAGACGCACGTAGGAGATGACTGACGGCATCATGCCGATGCCCTCAATGGGACCGAGCAGAGCCGCGATGAGCACGGGCATCCCGTGATACTTGTAACTGGCATAGCTGAGCATGAGTATGCCGACAGCGACGAAAATCCCGCCGTAGGTCTGCATCAGGGTTAGTGTCTCATCACCGGGATTGTTTTTCAGCCCAAGGAATCCGGTGGCGAAGAAGTAGCCGGCGATGAGTATGGTTATCCAAGAGCCACGATCGAAAATAGCGACAACCGGACCAGTGTTACCATGGCTGTCACCGTGAAGCCAGATGTCTCGGAATCCGATTATGAGGCCCAGCAGAACGTGGACGGCGCCCATGTAGATTGTGATCAGGACCAGATCATCGAGGTTATGCCCGACCCTGTGGAATGGGAATGCCAGAACCAGTTTACCGAATTCCCATGAATATTCGTACTGGAATTCTCCGCCGTAGGGGTATAGGGCCGTGAGCCACGTGGCCCAGTCAGGAGCATGAGAGCGGTGATAGTGTTCTACCCAGCCATGGTCCACGAGATGCGGCAGTATCTCGAAGCCTGCGAACTCGCCGTAGATGTAGCCGAATATCACAGCGGCGATGCCGATGTAGACGATGAATTTGGAGGCGAGCAAGCCGGTCTCGGTATGTCCGATTCTGGTATACAGGAAATAGCCGAACAACATCGTGGCGGCGCCATAGAGGATGTCGCCGAGGATGAGTCCGAAGAACAGAGGGTAGGTGAAGAACATGAACAGGGTCGGGTCTACCTTGCCGTAGCGAGGCCGCCCCATCAGATCTGTGAGCAGTTCCATCGGCTTGCTCTTGTGACGATCGGCGAACTTGATCGGTGGCAGTTTGAGTTCGGGCCCATGGTGACCATGCCCCCCGCCTCCTGGAACCACTTTGAACGGCTCGATGTCGACGACTCGGCATGTCTCGGAAAGCACTGCGCTGACCTCCTCTGAGCGAGAGGTCTCCACCCAACCATCAATCACGAAGGCGTGACCACTGACTGCGACCCTGATCGGCCCCAGTGCCAGTGCCATGTCTCGCTCCAGAAGTTCGATCCCACCAAGTAGGGTCGCTCCGTTGGCTTCGGTCCAGACATCCAACTCGCCCTGCAGCGTCGAGCGCTCTTCCAGAAGCTCGCCGCGTCTCGCAGCGAGTACTTCCTGACGGGCCCCCACAGGACCCATTCCATCAGGAATCGAGATAGCGGCGAATCCCGCCTCGGCCAACTCAGACTGGACTGCGGATGAGGAGTCGTTCTTGCAGAACACGGCGACAACAGAGGGCTTGACTCTCTCGATGATTACGAGACCGTCGGGGGCACATGACTCAGCTCGGGAGGCATCCTTCACTGTACCAACGAAGGCGGTCAGGGAGCCGTATCCCGAAAGCAGATCGAGGTCGAGGTCCAGCGGTAGCAGCAGTTCCAGGGCGTCTCCCTCTTCGGCCATGCTGGAGAGTTCGCTGTCGACGACATCGAGTCGATCCAAGTGGCCGAGCATCATCTCGACACGAGAAGGAAGCTCTCTGTCCAGATGACCGCGAATAGGTTCGGACTCGAGCAGGGTCTTCGGGTCGATGAGGTCGAGTTGGGAAGAGGCGCTGCGGTAGCGGTTGAGGTCGCGCCCGATCTCCTCGGATTCATCGGTTGGACTGCCGAGGTCGAAGCCCTCCTCGTCCCCGGGATAATCTAGGAGGTGGACCGCCTTCAGATCAGCGAGCGCGCGGACAGCTTCATCGACTCTGGATAGCGAGCCGGCAGCAGTCAAGCGCGACATTCCTTGGGTTGTCAAACTGCCCATGAACACAAACTCCGATTTATCAGTCAACTCTGTTGGATTTCTATGATTGGAGGAACTCATCTAGTACCGCATCGACCGCAGACGAGCGGTTCTTCTCACCGTGCTCGTGAATCGCCGTCAGGGCAGCTTCGCCATCGGCTCGGGCGGAATCAGCCTGCTTGTTCGCAGCGTCTCTCGCCTGATCAACCATAGACTGCGCCTCGGCCTCGGCGTCCCGTAGTCCGGAGGAAATGAGGTCAGCCGCCTTGCCACGAGCTTTGCTGGTGATGTTCGAGGAGTCCTTGCGGGCATTCTCCAACTTGGCACCGGTCTGCTCCTCAGCCTCCTTGATTAATCTCAGAACTTCATCCCTAGCCACGTGTTCACCCTCTGGGTGAACTTCCCAAAGTTGGCGAGTTTATCATATTGACCGTTTCGCCCCTTCGTGGGCTCTGAGGCTGGTCACGGGATTCAACCAAATAGAGGATGGGTTGAGGAGTCTGCATGGATGCCGAACGCATCGGTGCCGAGGAGTGGAACGAGCTCCAGCGCAATCTCGAGATGAGTATTCCGGCGTATGACAGGATCAACAGGTTCGCGACCCTCGGACAGGTCTCCAAGTGGCGCAGGATGGTTCAGGACAGGCTGCCTGCAAAGGGGCGGATTCTCGAGGTGGGATGCGGCCCTGGGAGCTTCGCCGAGGAGGTCGTCGGCAGGGACTTGGTATGCCTCGACCCGATTCCGGAGATGCTGCGCTCCGCTGAGTCCCGCGTCAACCCCAAGCGGGCCGCTCGCGGCGACTCCGCTGTCGAGTTCGTAGAAGCCACAGCAGAGGACTTGCCATTCGACGACAACTCGTTCGACGCGGTCTGCTCCTTGTTCTCGTTCAGAGACTGGTACGACAAGCGAGCCGGCCTGTCCGAGGTGCTCAGAGTCCTCAAGCCGGGCGGGATCATCGTAATCGTCGACCCAGCCAAAATCAACCGGCTCCACGGAGTACTCGGTTGGCTCTGGATGAGGATCTGGGTCGGGACCTACGCCAGACTCGTCTACAGTAAGAGTGACCACCCTTGGAGGTGGCTGACGAGGACCTACTCGAGCTTCGGCACCACACGTGATTACGTGCGAATGCTGGAAGAGGTCGGATTCACCGATGTCCGAGCCAAAGTCGTGTTCCCCGGCATGGCCACCATCTGGCAGGGCGCCTCACCATAGGCCAAGCAGCGGGCGGCAGGTCACAGCCCTCCAGATGAACGGCTTGGTCAACCTGTTGAAAGCCAGATTGAGCAGCCAATCGGGAGAGCGGAACAGCAGGCTTCCGAACCTGAAGGCTCGCTTCGAGTTGCGCATCACCTTGCCCATCTGAGCATCCCATCTCATCTCGTACTCGCTGAGCGGTGTGCCATCCCGCAGGTGCTCTGCGACTACCTGTCCTGCAATCCTGCCGCCGATCATCGCAATCGTGATGCCGGCGCCATTGGAGGGCAGGACCATGCCGGCGGCGTCGCCAACGAGGAGGTGTTTGCCCTTGACGAGGGGGCGGATGGAGCCAGACATCGGTAGGGAGCCGGCCCCGCTGTAGGTTATCTGTCCTCGATACCTTGAGATGAAATCCTCGGCGTAGTCGTTCAGGCTCCTGCCCTTGGACAGTCTCCTCTGGATGCCGAGCCCGATGTTCGCCCCTCCGTTCTTCGGGAACATCCAGGCGTAGCCGCCGGGTGCTACTGAGCCGAAGTGCAGCTCCACCGCATCGGTGAACTCACCGGACATGAGCACGAACTTCACAGGGATGTCGAGCGACTCCTCATGCCACTGTGACTTGCGGATCGGGTCGTTGTGCCCAGCGGCTCCGATGATAACTCTCGCAGTGTATTCGGAGCCGCCCCTGAGGTAGACTGTCTCGCCCTCGACTCTCTCGACTCGGCTGTTGACGAGATACTCGGCCCCTGCTGACTCAGCCAATTCTACCAAAGCCTCGTCGTGAGCTACACGATTGAGTACCAATCCCTCGAAATCGTATCTCAGCGGCTTGCCGGAAGGAGGAACTAGATGCATCTCCCGGATCCTCTTTGAGATAGCTGCCTCCGGTGTCTGCAGGAGGTCGTCTAAATCTGGGACGTCGGGGCACAACCTGCGCATCTCATTGTTGGTGGGAACGAGCTCCCCGCACTGCAGCGGCGAGCCTATCGGGTCCCTGCCGTCGATGACCAGAACGTCCGCTCCACTCTCTGCGATATATCGCGCCGTCGTACTTCCAGCGGGACCTCCGCCGATGACTATCGCATCCCAGTCGGTGCGGATGTCGGACATGTCCTCAAATCCGGCGCGACTGTGAGCGTCTGGCGACCACTGCCAGGAGGTCGCACGCTGTGCTCTGTGGAAGCGGACTTATCGCCTCGAGAGCACGGTCGACGTGATTCTCGATGAGTTGGGTGACGTAATCGAATGAGCCTGCCTCCTCAAGGAGATAGGTCAGTTCCCCCCAGCGGTTGTCACTGAAATTCTGCAGCACGTCGGCAAGTTGCTCGCGCTCAACGCCATGCAGCATAGTGAGCGCGTGAATGATTGGTAGCGTCATCTTGCCATCGTGAACGTCGGTACCCCTGGGCTTGCCCATCGAAGTTTCACCGGTCAAGTCCAGCATATCATCAACGAGTTGGAATGCACGTCCGACCTCCATCCCGAAGGTCTCGAGGGACTCAACTACCGAATCGGGTGCACTGGCAACGATTGCCGCGTTCGAGCACGCGGTAGCGAAGGGGGCTGCAGTCTTGCCGTCGATTATGGCGTAGTAGTCCTCGGGAGTGGTTGCGAGGTCGCCAATGTGCTCTAACTGCAGCAGCTCACCAGTGGCTATGCCCGCGCAGGTGCGGGCCATCCGCTCTACTATTTGAGCATCGTAACGCCCCCCCAGGCCGAAGCCGAGGACGAACAGGTAGTCACCTGCGATGATGGCGTGGGAGATACCGTACGATGAGTGCAGTGTCGGCTTGCCGCGGCGGGTCTTGGATTGGTCGTAGATGTCGTCGTGCACGAGAGTGGCGGTGTGAACAATCTCGGAGGCGAGCGCGAGATCCATGACCTCGGACTGGTCCTCGCCGCCTGAGGCCTCGAATGCGAGCAGCGCGAGAACGGGTCGGAACCTCTTGCCTCCAGCGAGGAGGACGTGTCGCGCCAATGCCATAGGGGGAGCCTCGGAGCCGGTCATTCTCTCCTGCACGAAGTCCTCCAGAGCCTCCTCGATGATGTCGCGCCTATTGGCGAGTCTCTCATTCTCCGAACGCATCGAAACCATGCTGATTCGCCCTTCTTGGCAGGGGTCGCCTATATCAACAGGTGTGCGCGCCGCCGAACGGGCACAAGGCGTGCCCCCTCCCTTGAGGTGGATGCGATGATGGACCAACTTACACTGGCGACCATAGACTCGCCCGACTGTCCTGTATCCGAGCACATAGCGATCTTCGCCGCCTCCGGCGATGCTCCTGAACTCGTTATAGAGAGCCGCGCAGTAGACGGATTCTCAGAAGGGCTGGCTATGCTGGGAAGCGGCAAGGTGGACATGCTCGCCATACCGGCGCGGATACTGCACGGAAGGCAGTTGGAGATACTGGAAGCGGGATGCGAGGTGGTGGGTGCGAGGACCCCCCGCCGGCCTAACCTAGTACTGGTGTCGGAGAACAAGATCGCATACCAGCCGAAGTCTGCTGTGATACTGTCAGATTCCAAACTGGTCCGCAGGCAACTGCGCCGAGCCAGACGAGGATTGCGCGTCCTGAGACCAGGTGCCTACGCATCAATCAGCGAGTTGGGCGAGGTCCCAGAGGAGCCCATGGCTATGGCGGAATGGATGGAGGCCATGAGACAGAGCGGGGCTATCGATGGTTACGTCACCTCTCGTCCGGTGTATGACGAGCTCGAACTTGGCGTTCGCAGGCATGCCTTGCTTCCAGACCCAAAGGACAGGGGCGGCCCACACTTCCTGCCTCTGCCATACGCCGACCTCGTCGTGGTACTCGCGAGAAAGCGGTTTCCTCTCAGCATCTCGGCGCAGATCTCCGAGCGAGAGGGCAACACGGTCTGGTGGGTGCAGAACCACCTAATTGCCGGTCTGAATGAGGAGATGCTGGAGAGGACTGGTGTCCTCGTCAGGCACAGGCAAGTCAGCTCCCTGATGAAGCAGGCTGAGGAGACCAAGGACATCACCCTGCTGCAGTCTTGTCAAGACACGGAGGGAGAGGTGCTCGATGACGACGTGCGCGTCGAAATCAGGCTTGAGGTACTCTCTAAGAACGGGCACAAGACGCTGAGTCTCGAACGGGTCATCACATACTCCCAGTATCAGCATGGAATCATCTCACTGTTGAGGGACTGGGAGGCTCTTCTCCTCGAGGCCTCTAGAGAGGTTCCCAAGGACTTCCACACCGACGTCGAGGCTCCTGCCTACATCGACCTGTCTGAGTAAACGGTGACCACTCCCAACAGCCGCTAACACCGCCACAGCACCTGTGGTGCTGCGTAAGCGATATGACGGGTGAGGCGCGGGAGTGCTTGAGAAGGTGCTGGGGTTGGGGATCGACAGGGTGCTGCTCGACGCGCTTTACAGAGATCGGCTACGTGGACTCCGGAACAGGGCCGAGGAGGCGGGGCTGAGCAAGAGCGGTTCGGTCGAAGTGGTACGGGCCAGACTGATTCAGCATCACATTCTAGGTGACGACGATCTCTCATGGGAAGGTATCCAATCGATGACCCACAAGGAGATCGGCGAGGTACTCAAGGTCTTCGGAATCAAGTCATCAGGCTCACATAAAGAGAGGCGGCAGAGGCTATGGCTTCACCTCAACTTCGACTCACGCAGACTGACCGTGGAGCGACTGGCCGAGATGGATCGCGACACTCTCCAAGAACTATGCCAGAAACTGGAAGCGAGAGTCACAGGCAGTCGGACGGTGTTGATGGCTCGGGTCGGAGGTGTCCTGACCAATCAAGCGAACGGCTGGGGCAGGATCAAGCGAAGCCTGTGGCGCTCAGGAATCCCCGATGTCTCTGAGGGTGTAGCTGAGGTGGAGTTTGAGGATGTCGTTGAGGAGGTCGAGGCCGAATTCGAAGAGTCGTCCGCCGAGCCTGAGGAGGAGGTCGACTTCCAGCGGACGGCTGCGGAGGCGGTGCTGGAGGATGCCAGCGACGCGCTGGTGTTTGATTTAGATAAGGCTGAGTCATCTGTCCAAGGGGCGCTGCTGACCATCCAAGCCAGGGTCGAGGACCTCGAGAGGATGGTCGGGACCATCTTGAGAGGGCACGGTGGCCATTGGGGCGAGGAAGAGCAGATTCTCCTAATCAAGCTCGCAGAACGCAGGGGCTGGCCGCTCGACGAGGACGAGGTGCGCTCGAGGGTGAGGCGCGTTGCCACCAATATCGCTGAGATCAAGGGTGGGTCCCTCGGTGAGAGGGAATCTCGCAGCAGAATCAACTCCGACGCCACGCTGGAGAGGGTCAGGGAGAAGATGCGGCACGCTGAGACGCTGCTCTCAGAGAGTCCCGAGGACTGATCACTCTGGCACTAGTTGGAAGAATCCGAAGCGGGGCTCCATCACCTCGCCCTGAGTACGGGCGTCTTCCAAGGCATCCTCGGCGGACTCTCGCGAGTGACCGGTTTTGACAAGCGCTTCGATGATATTGCCGTACTCGACGCCTTCTCCCGCGTCCTGTGAACGAATGGTCTCAATGACTAGGGCGAGAGCGTCGCCGAGTGGCTCGGACGGCGTCGGTGGGCCCCCCTGAGCGTGTGAGGCCGCCTCATCTAGAGTCGGAGCGGGCGCTGCCGGCTCCGGCTCCTCCATGATGCTGGTTCTGCCTATCGCCATCGAGAGCGCTTGCAGAACCCCGACCCGGTAGTTCTCCGGGTCGAACTCGCCATAGTGCCCTCGGGCAAGAATCAGACCGTCGACGAGGTCGCTCGGCACGCCGGCTGCCTCGAGTGCTACAGGAGTCAACTCGCTCTCCAGCGAAGCTGAATGCGCGTCGATGCGTCGCAGAGTCGCCTCGGCCGTCTCAACCAACCAGTTGGTGTAGCACTCCTTGTCTATGACAGTGAACTCCTCAGCACGCAACGTGGTGAAGACACCGCCGTCTTCAGACTCGAACCATCGGGCCTTGCCCACTAGGGCCAGCAGGAACCTGTCACCGGACTCGAAGCGAGCCAACAGCTCCTCGAAGTCCGGATGCAATTCGGGTTGGAATGGCGCGACGCTGAACAGGTGGCTCCCAGTCGGGTCCCTAATATGGCCCGAGTAGTTAGGACCACTCTCACCTTCTCGGCGTTCCATCCTGTCGATGACGCCACAGACGAGCGCGCGGTTGATCTTGGCACCCAGTTTGGTGATGACGAACGACGGGTCGTACTCGCCGGAGCCCTCCTCAGGCAGTGAAGCCTCTTGGTACTCCTGCGCGAACATGCGCACAGCGCTCTGGCGGGAAAATCGACGTGTTGGCTCTTGCATCAAAGTACCACCCCCCAACGCTGCATTACCTCATTGGCGGCGTCGGCTGATGTGGTCTCGTCTTGCTCTACCTCATCGGCAAGCAGCATGGCACCCTGGTCATCGATGATCGAGCGCCCTCTGACGCTCAGTCTGCGCGCGAGCACGCGTTCGCGCAGGAAAGCGGCGAATCCGTCTTGGCCGTCCTTGTCCACCTGCTCTTTAACAGCCTCCTGATCCATCCCAAGGAAGGCTTCTGAAGGATCCTTTGCCAACAAGAGTGATGCATTGGAAACGCCATCGTCGATGACGAACCTGAGTCTGAGGTCCTCGACTCCACGTTGGGGGCCGTGATCGATGCAGGCATCGTCCCTGAGGACGCGTCTGCATTCAGGACACCGCTCAATGATGCCAGAGTCCCTGCGTACGGCCACGATGGTGCCGTTGGTGCGAATGCCTCTGCGCGAGCCGCTGGTGACCACAGTCGTCAGGTCGGCTTCGATCCAGTGCTGCTCAGGGTCTATCGGGTCCCAGGGCGGGTCGGACAGGTCAGTCACCTGTGCGGCATCGTCCACGACGAGATCTGGGGAACCCTGCCAATACTGCACGCGGGAGCCAGTCAGATGCAGGAAGTCCCCCTGCTTGGGGTCAATCTCGCACCAAGCAGTGAGTCGGCAGAGGCCACTGGGATCAAGGACGTCGCCGCTGCGGACGACTCGCTCGGTACCGTCTTCGGAGGTGAATGAGCGCTGGTCCCATGATTCGACTTGGACTGTGATTTCGATGTCTCGCATTCCGTTGCGCAACTCGGCGATGCTGACCTTGTTAGCCTGTGAGAGGTCATCCATACTGGCGAATGCCGTGTCGTGGTAAACCTCTATCCTGGTCCTGTCGCCGATGTTGATTTCCGGAGTCTCGCGGAACTTTCTAACGGATGCGCCATCTATCTTGAGCAAGGTCCCGGGCTCGTGCTCGAGAGGTACCCACGACAGGAAGCCGATGCTCCCGCTGGAGTCGGCCAGCCTACCGCGGACGACATCTAACTGACCGCTGCCGTCACGCTTCACGATGACATCGGGCTTGGACGAAATCAGGCGCGCGACGAGATTCACGTAGCCCTCGTTCTCCGAGGCTGTCTCTATGGAAACGGGCTCGTCACTGACCTGCGTCACTGGAGCGCCGCCCTCGCGCAGAACGGACACCCGGGTGGTGCGATTGACGTTTATCGAGCGCTTGTCATTCCACTCGTTGACCGACGCGCCCTCGAGCCGCACGACCGAGCCTGGGGCGAGGTTCTCGCTCTGCTCGCCCCAGTCCTTGTAGTCCCAGCGCTCGCGTTGGCCGCTGTTCTCCCAGGGATTGTCCTCAATCCAGCCGAATGCGACCTGTCGTTCCTCACCTCGCACCATCTGAATGCGTGGCGTGTAGGAGATGACCGCGACTTCGATTGTCACGTTGCGGTCGTCGGCACCGAGCTCGGAGAAGCGATTGACCTTCTTCTCGACCTTAGCTGGCGAGGCCAGGTTAGTGACCTCCATCCCGGAGGCAGTCTGGAACTTGCGGACGACTGAACGCAGAGCGTCCTCGGGAGGTATCAGGAACTCCTCCTCATAACGTCTGAACTCCTCTTCTATCTCGCTGTCGTCCGCATCCGGACATTCTTGTTTCACCACAGTGACCTGTGCTGTGTATCTTCCATCTTCTGTCATGTGCTCACCTGCGTCAGTGAATGAGAACTGAGCCTACATAAACCACTGGTGCGGGAGCCTCCGAAGAAGCGTCTGGCAACGACGTCGGGGCAACGTTGGTTCGTGCGTGTTGGGGTAGACTCAGCACTTCATCGCCTCCGGGACTCCAAGTTTCACTCGGCGGTCTTTGAAGATGTGCATTCCATTTACACACTGAGTGAGTGACTGCGTTTATTCAGAGTACCTCTTGTCGGACCACGATGGCAGCCGGTGAATTGTGCAGATTCGGGGTACTGACAGCCTCTGACAGAGCCAGTGCAGGAGACTACGAGGATCTCAGCGGACCTGCCATCGAGCAGTTCCTCGACGAGGCGATAACCTCGCCGTGGGAGGTGGTTCGCCGACTCGTTCCCGACGAGTCGGCCCTCATCGAGGCGGCGCTGGTAGAGCTGGTCGACGCCGAAGGCTGCTCGATGGTCGTGACCACCGGGGGAACTGGACCCGCACCCCGGGATGTGACGCCAGAGGCCACCGAGGCGGTGTGCGAGAGGATGCTGCCGGGTTTCGGCGAGCAGATGAGGGCGATATCACTGCGGCACGTCCCCACCGCTGTGCTTTCGCGGCAGACTGCGGGAATCCGAGGCTCCGCACTTATTCTCAATCTGCCCGGCTCGCCTCGCTCGATCCGCGAGATACTAGACGAGGTCTTCGCCGCCGTTCCCTACTGCATCGACCTCGTTGGAGGGCCTTACATCACGACTGATTCGGCAGTGGTAGACGCCTTCCGGCCACCACACGCCCGACGCGAATGATTCATGCGGGAATCGCCGCTCGCAGTGCCATGGCGAAGATGAAGTCGGGCGATACAGGCAGTGACCGAGGTGCAGACGAGCTCAGGGACATCGAGGTCACGCTCGATTTCACCCCCAATGCACTTGCCTCGCTGATGTTCCGCCAGGGCGACACCATGGTCCTTGCCTGCGCGACGAAAGCCGCTGGTCTGCCGCGCTGGTTCCCAAGGAATGCGGAGCGCGGCTGGGTCCACGCCGAGTACGCACTCCTGCCTGGTTCAACAGACAGCAGGTTCCGCCGCGAGCGCAACGGCGCCAAGGGGCGGACCCAAGAGATCGAGCGGCTGGTCGCCCGCTCGCTGCGCGGCGCGGTCGACCTTGAGGAACTCGGTCCAATCGCGCTCACAGTAGACTGCGACGTGCTGAACGCCGACGGCGGGACGAGATGCGCTTCTGTTACCGCCGCCTCAATCGCCCTCAGACTGGCAATCCGCCGACTGATAGCATCGGGCGAGTGCCTACCCAAGGAGATGCGGCTCTCCAGAGAGGATATCCGCAACGGAGTGGAGTCCCCATCACTCAATGCCAAGGAAAGGGCTGCTCACGAGGCCGCGGTGATGCCAAACGATGTCGGCGCACTCAGCGTCGGGATGGTCGACGGCGAAGTCAGGACCGACCTCGACTACATCCTGGACAGTAATGCCGATGTCGACATGAACGTGGTGATGACCAGTGACGGCGGCTTCGTAGAGGTCCAGGGCACCGGCGAGGAGGCGACATACACGCGTGAGGAACTCGATGCCTTGATTGATTCCGCGACAGTGGGGATCGGTAAACTCCATGCCCTCCAAGCCGACGTCCTAGAGAATGCAAACTGAATCAGCAGGACCACTGAACAGTAGCAGAGAGTGGTGGGACTGGCCGGACTTGAACCAGCGGCCTCCGCATCTTCAGTGCGGCGCTCTCCCAGCTGAGCTACAGTCCCGTAGCAACCTCGCCACTGTGATTCTGACTTCAAGCCTTCCGAGGGTGGAATCGCTAGAAGAGGTCGTCTTAGTCCTCATCCTTGTCGAATGACATCATCTTTTGCCCTTGGCCTTGGCTACCGGTTTCTTCGCCTTCTTGGCGGGCTTGTCCGAGTCGGGCTTCTCGACTTCTCCGTCCGAGCTGGCCTTGCGCGCCTCGGCAGCCTCCTTCTCGAGCATCTCGAGCTCCTCGGGTGACATTCCCGATTCCACCGCGAGCTTGATGCGGCGCTCCTCGCGAGCGTGGATCTCGAGGAGTCTCTGCCTCGCCTTGTCGTAGTGCTGCAGCATGTACATGGCATCGTGCTCAAGCAGCGGTGAGTCGGAGATGATGGTGATATCGAGCCAGCTTCCTTCCTCAGCGAGGAACTCGGCGAAGGGCTCGAACTTTAGATCGGACTTCTTGATCTGGGTGTAATGGAGTGCGTTGCCCATTCGGTGCTCGATTCCGGCGAAGTGGCAGTAGAACTTCTTGCCGCCGTAGTCCTTGCGGACCTGCTCGAACAGCTCGGAGTAGTCCTCGCTGGTCCTCATCCTACCGTGGCCGCGAGCGTGGATGTGAGCCATGTTGAGCACGGGCACTGTGCCATCGACGTGGTTGCAGACCTCGATGACCTCCTCGACCGTGCCCCACAGATCCTGTCGGCCCGAGGTCTCGATACCTACCAGTGAGGGTTTGGACTTGTGGACCCATGGGAATGGGGCGTAGTCCTCCTCCTCCGACTTGTCGCCCCAGATCTGGTGGACCCGGTCGACTACTCCGGAGAAGATGTTCGCCACCTGCTCGTTTGCCTCGGCGCCGGGTTCGTACTCGCCGTAGGGGCCTACGTGGTACACCAGGTGCCTCGCGTTGACAATCTTGCCAGCCTGCATGCTGGCCTCCATCTTGGTGAGTGTTCGGTTGCGCTCCCTCTTTGAGCCAAGGAGTTCGGCGTAGTAGGGCCCATGGAGGTTCATCTCGAGGTCAGAGCCCCAGGAAAGTATGCCCGCCTGCCAGTACTGATCGAAGTGCTTCGGCTGGACCGTTCGCACGGTCTGTATTTCCATCGCATCAAGCCCGAGAGAGGTGATGTCGTCCATTCCCTCGACAATCGTCCGTCCCTTGCAGGACAGCGGAACACCGGCTGGACCTAATTTCAGTGACATGCTCGCACCCCTCGCGGGTCGGGCCGAACGGGTGCCCCTTCAAAAGGGGTCTCTGCTAATGGTGTCTAATGCAGTTCGAATTCAAGTTTCAACACCCACCGGATGCATGCTCGACGCCAGCCTGCCCCGGACCTGCTGAGGGAAGCTCGCAGAGGAAGGCGGCCAGCCACTCCAGAGGTTGGCACTCTGTCTTCGTTTGCACGCTGACCGAGCCGAGCGAGTGCTCGACGAGCGCTACGCGCTCGTTGGGAAGATAAGTGCAGACATGAGGGACTAGGCTGCGGTGGCGGATCGACTGCAGGAGTTCCGCGGCGCTGACCTCCTCGAGAGCGGACAGGGCGTCGATGGCTTCGGGGGCGATGAAAAGGACGTGGACCTGCCTAATCCTCCCAATCACAGCACCCCACGACTCAGCGAGTCTAGAGGGGTCTGAGGCCATGTCAACAAGCATCACGGTGCGCGCGCCCTCTAACTCTCCGAAGGTCATTGCTGCCCCCCACGCATATCGCGGTGAGGTGCCCTCCAGTGAGGTTGATGCTGAAGACACCAACCAGTGAGCGTTGTCGAGGACGCCCCTCCAGTCGATGGCCCCGTGGTCCATCGTCGCAAAGTCCTCGTCTGCAGCCGAGGTCACTAACCTCGTTCTGGCGCCTCGTTGGGCTGCCGCGGACAGCACTGCTGAGACGGCATCGTCACGCTCTGGCCTTCCGAAGGCGACGATGCGCACTTCGCTCGCAGCCATGCCTGCCGCTGACGCTCGGCGGTGATGAGCCTGCCTACTCGGTCTTCCAGCGGAGCAGGGCGATGGCCCCGCCGAAGCCCAGCAGCTGCTGGCCGGCGTCGTGGTCGACCGAGGCCTGGATGATGCCGCCACCCGAGCCCTCTACGCTGGCGGCTGTCCTCTCCCAGTGCTCGCGGGCCTCATCATCGCCGCTGCGCAGCATGGAAGCCTCGATGATCAATGTCTCGACGGCGCCCTGCTTGGCGGCGGCCGCTATCGCATCGGGACCGTATGAGACCGCTCCGCCGGTAGATATCCGCTTCAGCCCCTCCTCGATCGCTCGTACCTGCTGAGTGAGCGAGTAGTCTCCCAGCAACGAGTCCGCGAGGCCTTCTGCTAGGACCTCATTTGCTGCGGCCCGACCTCCTATGGAGGTCGCCGTATTGAGAATCTGGTTCTGGGCGCCTTGCCCCTTGAGGTGGGCCTCAAACTGCTCGCGGGCCATTCCCGGACCGCAGATGACCATCGGCATCTGGTCCTTGAAGACGAGTCGGACCTCCTTGGCGACGCGCTCGAAGAAGCCACGGCGCACGCTGGTGGAGTCGTCGGCCTTCTTGCCGCCGCCCCTCATGCTGAACTGCGATACTTCTCGGATGCCATGGGCCGCGACCTGGAAGATGAGAACCTCGTCGGACTCGACGACCACGAGTCCGCACTTGGCGCGTCGTCCTGCCGAGAGGGCTTCCTTGAGCAGGGATCTGTCGGCTGGTGGCAGGCCACCAACGCGGGTAAGTTCCAGCTCGGAGCCGGGGCTGATGATGTGGGTGTGATGGCTTCCGATGTCGATCTTTGCCTCGGTGATGACCCCGTGGATACGGAGGTTGTCGGTGAACGACTGGAATGCCGTCTCCTGGACCTCGAGCACTATCCACATCGGCTTGCGCTCGGCGCTCTTCGCCCTGCTGTCGGACTGGGTGCCGGTGGTTGAGTCCCTGCGATGGGACAGCATCCCCACGCTAGTTCCGGGCCTGCACAACTGCGAAACAGTCCACAGGTCGTCCTCGTCGTCTAGCCTCAGTCGGACTCCCTCGTCCAGTCGCTTGATCCTGCGCATGCGACCACCTCACCTGAAGACGCCAGTCAGCCTTCCGTCCTCGTCCATGTCCATGTCGAGGGCAGCCGGTCTTGTAGGTAGCCCGGGCATTGTCATCATCGAGCCGCAAATGGCGACCACGAAGCCGGCACCGGCATTGACACGAATCTCGCGGATCGGGAGGGTGAAGCCGGTGGGCGCACCGAGCACCTTGGGCTCGTGGCTGAATGAGTACTGAGTCTTGGCCATGCAAACCGGCAACGAGCCCATCCCCCAGCCCTTGAGCGTCTCGAGCGCGGCCTGGGACTTGTCGCTGAAGTCGACGGTGTGGGCGCCGTACATGTTGGTGGCGACCCTGAGGATGTTCTCCTCGATGGTCATGCCCTCCTCGACAGTGGGTGTGTACGGTCGGCCGGCCTCGTCGTGGGCCGCGCATGCGGCCACGACCGCATCGGCCAGCTCCGTGGCACCCTCCCCGCCCTTGGCGTGACACTCGTTCAGCACGACCCGGAGGGCTCCGGCCTTGACGGCCTCATCTCGGATTGCCTCGATCTCGTCCTCGGTGTCGTGCGCGAAGCGGTTGATCGAGACGATGACGGGGATGCTGGTCTCAGCGAGGTTCCTGACGTGTCGGCGCAGGTTCGATGCGGCTCCTGCCCTGGTCGCCTCGACGTTCTCGGTCTCGAGCTCCTCCGGAGTCGGTCTGCGCCCGCCACCGGAGGCGAAGCCGCCGCCGTGCATCTTCATGGCGCGCACGGTGGCGTTGAGTATCAGACAGTCGGGCACGACCCCGGATGCTGGTGCCTTGATGTGGAACGCCTTCTCGGCACCCATCTCGGCGCCGAAGCCAGCCTCGGTGATGACGTAGTCAGAGCATGCGAGAGCTATGTCGTCGGCGATGACTGACGAGTTGCCGTGAGCGATGTTGGCGAACGGGCCGCAGTGGATGAAGGCGGGGTTGCCCTCGAGGGTCTGGACGAGGTTCGGCATCAGCGCCTCTCGCATCAGCAGAGCCATCGCTCCGGCAGCGCCGATGTCGTCGGAGGTGATCGGATCGCCGGAGTTCGACTTGGCGATGATGATGCGCCCGACGCGGGCGCGCAGGTCCACGTAGTCCTTCGCCAGCGCGAGTATGGCCATCACCTCGCTGGCCGCGGTGATGTCGAAGCGGTCGGTGCGGACGACGCCGTTGGCAGCCCCGCCCAGACCGATGGTGACCTGCCTCAGGCTGCGGTCGTTCATGTCGATGGCGCGAGGCCAGTAGATTCGGTTGATGTCGATGTCCAGCTCGTTGCCCCTGTGGAGGTGGTTGTCGATGATAGCCGAGCACAGGTTGTGGGCTGAGGTGACCGCGTGCAAGTCACCGGTGAGGTGCAGGTTGATCTGCTCCATCGGAAGCACCTGCGAGTGGCCACCGCCGGCAGCCCCTCCCTTGATGCCGAAGACCGGTCCCATCGAGGGCTCCCGAATCACGCAGCAGGCATTGTGCCCGCGCGCGTTGAGGCCCTGATTGAGGCCGATGGTGGTCAGGGTCTTGCCCTCTCCGAAGGCAGTCGGGCTGACGCTGGTGACCAGAACGAGATGGCCCCTGTCCCCGTTCTGCTTGGCCTTGATGGTCTCCCAGTTGATCTTGGCGACGTGTGGGCCGTGGAGAATCAGGTCACTGCGAGCCAGTCCGAGTTGTTCGGCCACCGCCTCTATGGGGCGCATCGTGGCACTCCGGGCGATATCGAGGTCGCTGTCCATCACTCGCGGCGAGGCCACACCTCTCTTGAAACCTTCATCGATGAGAACCCGCAGGGTTCCCTGTGAGTGGGCCGTCGTTCTGGGGCATCGCGGGATACCCCGTCTCTCACTCGCTCACACCACGCCTGTTCGCCGCAGTCGGTCGGCACCTGGGCATCGAGGGTACGCAGGCGGTCTTCCTCGAGGCAGCGGACATAGACGAGTTCGGGCACCGCCTCGCCGATCTGGAAGGGGACGTCTGGCTCTCCTGCACCGCGCCGCTGAAGCACGCCCCTCAGGACCGACTCGGGGTGACTGGTCCGGAGGGCGTCAATGCGATCAACCAATTGAAGCGGACGCAGGGAGAGTGGACTGGCACCAGCACCGACGGGCTCGGGTTCGTCGCTGCCTGCCGTCACATCGGCATCGAGCCTGACGGGTCGGTCCTGCGGATGCGCGGCGGTGGCTCGGCAGCGCGTGCGATAGCAGCCGCTTGGGCCGATGCGGGCGGACTGCTCATCCCAGAGCAGGGCCGCAGGGCATTGGTCAGCGGACCGTGGGATGGGGCAGTTGTCGCCGATGGGCGCGCTGACCTCGGAATCGACCTCGATGCGGCCCCCGCTGGCGGCCAGAGCGTCCCTCTCGATGCCGGCACTCAGGTCTCCATCTCCTACGGAGATGGCGCCGATGTCGACGAGTTCGCGGTCGTCATGGTGGCGGCCCAGCACCTCGAGGCGTGGAAATCCATCTTCGCGCCCGAGCGAGCAGCCGAACTGCCCTCGCTCTCACTCCTCCTCGAGAGGCTCTCCGTGGCTCCGTAGGTTCACGATGACGAGGGGCGCCGTGAGTAGCCACCAAGTGAGGATCGGCCCGGGTCCGATGGTCATCTCTCCGTGGAATCCAATCAGCGACTCGTAGCCCGGCTCGCCCTCGGTTGGGGCGCTTTCTATCACTGCCTGCCTGTCCTCCTCCGCAAGCAGTCCGAGATCGAAGCCGACTGAGTCATAGGTGAATGATATCCCGTCGAAAGACAATCCCATGTCCCCGTCCTGCTCGAAGTGGGCGAACTGGTCGACTTCGACGGTCTCCTGTGCGTTTGTGTCGAATCCCCCCGTGGAAGACTCCCCTACGTCCTCGCCCCCTGAGATTCCGAAGTCGGCCGCCGCCGCTAGCGGGACGGCGGTCAGAATAACGACTGTTCCGAGCAACCACACCAAGGCGGCCGCAGCCCTGAGTGGAGTGGTCGGACGCGCTGAAGACAGGCATAGCGCGGCGAATAGGGCTAACATCGTCAATCCCACCAAACTCCTAGCCCTATCGAGGCATGATCCGGAGCAAGGGTCGCTGCCGCCATCCGAAGAGGGGGTGCCTGTCGCCGGTGGTTCACTGGAGTTCCCCTCCTGTATCGTCGGCTCGGTGGAGACATCTTCCCTCTCAATCCAGTATAGGAGCAGCGGCGTTGAGTTCTCTATCGACATCTCGAATGACTCATGGCTATTGTCGATCATATAGTGGGTCCTGATGGTGGGCTCTCTCTCTAGTCCGTCAGTGTATGTCCCGACAGCTGTGATCTCGAACCACGTGCTAGACCAAGCGGTTAGCAGGAACAGCCCTGCGAGGGCGATGACGACCGGCCTGCTGGAACTCATCGTAACACGGGGGCCGACTTAGTCTTCCCTTCTAGGCATGAGGATTGCCGCTGCTCCAAGCATCGTGATTACAGCGAGTATTGATGGGCCAGGGATGCTGTCTATCTCATCCTCGACAATTTCGTCAACAGGGCCGGCTAGGGGATCGGGATCCTCCCAGTCGAACAAGCCATCACCATCATCGTCCTGGTCGAAGAAATCAATCACTCCGTCCCCATCGGTGTCCGTCTGGTCTAGATCGGGGAGGAAGTCATCGCCGAGAATGTCGTACAGTTCCTCGACATCGTGCTTGGACTCGGGGGCGATGTCCCTGAGCTGGGTCAGACCCAGAATGTCCGCCTTGGCGTCTCTGGCATCATCACCGTCGAAGTACATCAGGTTGAGCTCTACCCCATGCTCTGCGACTCCGACTATGTCAGGCCCCAGTAGGACCTCCATCGAGTCATCGCCGTCCTCATCGTTCAGCAGTGCAAATCCCACGACCCTAGAGTCTTCAGTGGTCCAGAACATGATACCGCATGAGTCCTCAATGTTGAGCACGGGCTCGCTTGGGACGTTGTCTTCGACGAGGATCTCCAGCTTCTCAGCGAAGGCTTCCATCGTCTTGTTGAGGTTCGTGTTCATCAGGGCCTCAGCCATCCTCTCGAACCTCTCCATGGCCTCGGCTGACTCGTCATTCTCGTCGGAACCATCGGAACAATCCTCCTCTCCGTCATTCTCCCATGAAGCCGGAATCACTTCTCCGTTGTCGCAGGTGAATGTCCCTCCGGCCTGCTCCTCGTTCTCGTCGGAGCCGTCGGAGCAGTCCTCCCAACCGTCGTTCTCCCAATCAGCTGGAATCTCTTCACCGTCGTCGCAGACAAAGACGGCTTCCTCTTCCGAAATCTCTTCCATCCAAGCCCCCACCTGCTCCTCGATTACCGTTGCAAGCTGCTGGAACCCGTTGTCGAAGGCCGGTATCAGCGAGGCCCCCATCATGAAAGCCATCCCGGCCGGGAACGGAGGGGTGAGGCCGCATTGGACCTCGACCGTGGAACCGTCAATGTTCAGATCCTCTGTACCTCCGACAGGTGGGCATTCCCAGTCCCACATCGCCCCGGAGGCTACAGGCAGGTCCTCCCTGAAGTCGCCTGTTCCGGGTATGCTGTCTGACAGTTCGACGTTGAATGCGTCAAGGTTGAAGCCGAAGTCCTCTGCAGGAAGCCCGTCCAGCGCGAGATACAGGGAGTATCCAGTGACTGTCGAGTAGTCACCTCTAATCAGACCGCCCTCGTACTCTGCGCTGACTGCTCCGCTCTCGCTGCCGTTCTCGCTGCCGCTCTCCTCATTGACAGGTTGCTCGCTCAGGTGGTGGTGGTAATCGACTGGCTGGTCGACCCTCCACTCGGACGAGAGGTTTGGGATCTCGAAGGACACCGAGTATCCGAGGTCGATCTCCGGAGCCTCGACCTCGTCGGCCGCGATGACCTGCAGGTTGAATGAGAGGTCGGCTTGCTGCCCGTACTCGCCGCTCATCTCGAGGTCGCCGCCGTACACCATCAGATCCGAGTCGACGTACTCGGTGTAGACTGCGTCGATTACCATCACAATCTCCTGTGAGGCACTCATCCAGATGTCGATGCTCTCGTTCTCGTCGGTCCATGCAGCCGTGAAGCCCATGTCGAAAAGAAGGCCGTGGCGGATGGTAAGCTCGGTCATCCTCTTGGTCACCTGGTGCGACACACCGTTGGCGTCATCGATTGTGACCACAACGTCATCGTCCCATGACTCGACGAAGAAGTGGGATCCTCCGCTGACGACCTGATCGGTCTCGAGTATGAAACCCGCGTATTCAGCAGCGTCTTCGAGGTCCTCGTTGACCGCATTGGTGTCCACTCCGGTCATGTTCTCGATGTCACCCTCGAAGTGGGACCAATCGTAGGATATTCCCCAAATCACAGAATCAGAAGGGCCCACTGCGGCGACAGGGGGGGCCATGGAGGTCAGCAGTAACAGGCATATCGAGGCAGACAAAAGTCTCTCGCTCATGATGAGACGATTACAAGGTGTGGCTTGAGGCTTTGCCCTGCATTCCTCAGAGAGGAATGTTCCCGTGCTTCTTGGGGGGAACCCATTCCCTCTTGCTCATCAGCGGGCGCAGTGCCTGGATCAGTTTCTTGCGCGTCTCGACCGGCTCGATTACGTCGTCCAGCCAGCCACTGCGCGCAGCCGCGTAGGGGTCGCCGAACTTGCTCTGGTACTCCTCCATCAGCTCGTTGTGCACCGATTCCCTGTCCTCAGCCTCGGAGAGCTCCTTCCTGTGGATGATGTTGACCGCTCCGTCCGCTCCCATCACCGCCAGCTTGCCACCGGGCCAGGCGACGTTGTAGTCCGAGCCGAGGTGCTTGCAGCTCATCGCGAGGTAGGCGCCGCCGTAGGCCTTGCGGGTGATCACAGCCAGCTTCGGCACGGTGGCCTCGGCGTAGGCGAACAGCAGCTTGGCCCCGTGGCGGATGATGCCCCCCCACTCCTGCACGGTCCCGGGTAGGAATCCGGGGACGTCGACGAAGGTGACGACTGGTACGTTGAACACATCGCAGGTGCGGATGAAGCGGGCGGCCTTGACCGAGGCGTCGATGTCCAGGCAGCCTGCGAGGACCTTGGGCTGGTTGCCAACGACGCCCACAGACTGGCCGTCGAGGCGGGCGAAGCCGATGACGATGTTCTCGGCGTAGCTGGGGAACAGCTCGAGGAACCTGCCCTCGTCGACCACCTCGCCGATCACCTCGCGCATGTCGTAGGGCACGTTGGAGTCCGATGGCACCGTCTTGGAGAGGCCCTTGCACTTCCTGTCCCACTTGTCGCCGCTGGACACCTTGACGGGCTCTGCCAGCGTGTGGTCAGGCAGATAGGAGAGGATCTCCGCTACGATGTCGATGGCGTCGCTCTCGTCCCGGGCCATCAGGCACGCAACCCCGCTGCGACTGGCGTGCTGCTCGGCCCCTCCGAGGCTCGCCTCATCCATCTCCCCCTTGACTATCTCCGGTATCATGTAGGGGCTGCGCATGAACATCTGGCCGTGCTCAGCGCCTAGGATCACGAAGTCAGAGAGGCCCGCAGCGAGGGCGCTGACACCGGAGACCGTGCCCAATATGACAGAGATGACGGGGATCCTGCCCGAGCAGGCGACCAAGATGTCCAGCAACTGGCCCGTCGCGCCGAGGGAGGTGACCCCTTCCTCGACGCGCTGGCCGTCACCGTCCCAGATGCCTATCATCGGCAGTTGAGCCTTCTCTGCGAACTCGGCCACCTTGGCTATCTTCTTGGCGTGCATCTCGCCCATGGTCCCGGCGAACACGGAGTAGTCCTGGGCGAAGCAGACCACCCTCCTGCCGTCGAGCATGCCGTGACCCGCGACCACGCCGTCTCCGAGGGGCCTGTGGAGGTGCATGTTGTGCTCGCTGGCGCGGTGCTGGACGAATGCGTCCACCTCGACGAAGGAGTCGGGGTCCAGCAGTGCATCGATGCGCTCGCGGGCCGTCTGACGGCCCGACTCCCGCAGCTCCCTGAGGCTGGCCTGGTCCCCGGGGCTCAGCGTAGCCTGCCTCATGGCGTCGAGCTCGTCGCTGCGCGTGGAGTCCGGCATGGCCCGGCCAAGTGCAAGCCGGTTCATCAGCAAGACGGCCGAGAGCGCTCAGGACAGGGCGTCGGGCGGGTTCTCCCCGAGCAGATCGGTCTCCCAGCCCTCGGCGACCGCGTCCCTGCCCTCGTCCCTCGAGAGCAGGTGGTGCAGTTTGACCAGAGCCGAGGACGGCGGGCACAGCGAGCCGTGCCCGATGATG
>Ga0207966_1000062_pt1 | contig 54956 bp, 42 predicted proteins | sample Knorr_S23_td_NAD_FD_185611 | JGI IMG/M metagenome (GOLD analysis project Ga0207966, IMG submission 185611) | Marine microbial communities from Southern Atlantic Ocean transect - Knorr_S23_td_NADW_ad_2500m_LV_B (SPAdes) (version 2) | ecosystem: Environmental > Aquatic > Marine > Oceanic | place...
GAGGGTTTGCCTTGGTTGCGATGATGCCAAGGTCGGTCCCGGCGTGGGGCTCGGTAAGGCACATCGTGCCAGACCACTCCCCCGATGCGAGATTCGTGGCGAAATAGTCTATCAAATCCTGCCTGCCATGTTTCACGAGCACTTCGTAGACTCCGATTGAAAGTGCCGGAAGCACGCTTAGTGCCATACAGGCCGAGGTCCCGAACTCCGCCCATGTCACTGCCTGGAAGAAGAGTGGCACGCCCATGCCGCCGTGCTCCAGTTCGCATGTAGTGGACAGCCAGCCTTCGTCGATACCCTTGCGATAGGCGTCCTTGAACTCCTGGGGCATGGTGATCTTGCCGTCTTCGAACTTGAGTCCCTCCCTGTCACCGAGCTGGTTGATGGGTAGCCAGACCTCCTCACAGTGAGTGGCCCAGCCCTCAATCAGACTGTCTAGGAAGTCAGCGTTGAAGTCGGTGTAGCCTAGTCGTTGGACGGTCTCGATTGCTGGCAAGAGCTCGTGATAGAGGAATTGATAATCCCTGATGGGTGGATCCCAGACTACCATTTCCTCACCTCAGTTCCTCAACGGCTTCCCTGTCTCCAGCATGTGCTCCATCCTAGCGAGGGAGTCCTCATGCCGCCCGAGCCTGCCTATCGCTTCCCTCTCCATGGCGAGGATGTCGTCCTCCTCGACGGTCTCAGTCATGTCGGTGTCCCCTCCGGAAAGGATCCAGGCCAACTCGTTGGTTACCACGACGTCGTGAGGAGTTGCTTGGCCGGATTTTGCTAGGTCTTTGACTGCAAGCTCTAGAGCCGCCCTGCCGCTCGGACCCGGGAGGTTGTACGTCCGCGGCTCCGGCGGCTCGTAGCCCTCCGAAAGCACGAGGGCGCGGGCCTTGGCGTCAGCGAGGAGGCGGTCCCGGTTCATCGTGATTCGATCGTCAGGAGCGAGGAAGCCCATGGAGCGGGCCTGCTCGGCCGACTTGGCGACCTGCGCTGTGCCAATGTACTCGAACGCCTTCATCACAGGGGGCATGGGGCCCTCCTCGACCAGCTCGAAGTCGCGCAGGCGGCCCATCAGCTCCTTACAGCCGCCCCAGGCCGGGATGATGCCGACCCCGACCTCGACCAACCCGATGTAACTCTCACAATGCGCCACCTGGGAATCGCAGTGCATGAGAATCTCGGCGCCGCCGCCCAGACACATACCTGCTGGGGCCGCGACGACCGGGATCTCGCAGTACTTGATGAGACTGTAGGCGTCCTGGCCAGCCTGAATGAAGTCCTCGACGTCCTTCCACGCAGCTAGGTTGATCGCGAATAATACCAGCCCGAGGTTTGCCCCGGCGCAGAAGTTTGGGGCGTCGTTCCCAATCACTATTCCCTTCCAGCCCTCTGACTCGGCGAGGTCGACCGCGTCGACCAGCATCTCCACGATGAATGGGTCCACCGCGTTCATCTTCGAGTGGTACTCGACCAGCAGGACCTCATCGCCCATATCCCAGAGGCTTGCAGAGCCGTTGCGCTTGAGGGGTTTGCCCCTGCGCTTGAGGTCGGCGACTGTCAGGGTCGATTCGGGCCTTTCGACAGTGACCATGGAACCGTCCGGTGCGAGCCTCTGGATCTCCCCGTCCTCTATCGAGTAGAAGGCTCCGTTTTCGGCTGCGATCCTGAGGAAGTCGGGCACGCTGCGCCCGCTGGCCTCAAGCCGCTCGACCATGCTTACAACGCCGATTGAGTCCATCATCTCGAAGGGGCCTCGCTTCCAATTGTATCCCCCCTTCATCGCGCTGTCTATCGAATAGATGTTGTCGGTCACATCAGGGACAAGGTGTGCGGCGTAGGACAGTGAGTCGAGCAGGATGTCTGAGACGAAGGCGGCGCCCTCGTCTGGGTAGTCCATCAGCGGACCCAGTCCCTGCTTGCCCATCCTGGCTGAGGGGAAAGCTGCTTTGCGATTTGCCGGAGCATACTCCCCTGTAGCCAGATTGCGAGCCTCCTTGACGCGCTTGCCGCCCTCCTTGTTGAGACGGTAGAACCCGCCCAGTCCCTTGCGGCCGGTGTACCCCTCCTCGATCATTGCCTGGATGATTTCCTCACCGGTTCCGACGATGTCGTGGAACGGGTCATCCTCTGGTAGGTGAGAGACTAGGCTCTCAATCACATGCACGCTGAGGTCGATGCCAACAAGGTCCATGAGGCCGAATACGGCTGTCTTGGGTATCCCGAGAGGGCGACCCAGCATCGCGTCGGCCTGCTCAATGGTGAAGCCATGGTCGATGGTCGCCTTGAACGCCCTCTGAATGAAGTACACACCGAGTCTGTTGCCTACGAAGCCGGGGGTGTCGTTGCACATTATCACCCTCTTTCCGAGTCGCTCGTCAGCGAACGAGCACAGGCGCTCGGTCGTCGAGTCCGAGACCTCCGATGAAGTGATGACCTCGAGTAAAGGAAGATATCGAGGGGGATTGAAAAAATGGGTGATTAGGAACCTCGAGGCCATCTCGGACGGCATGCCTTCAACCAGTTCCGCCAGTGGCAGCGTTGATGTGTTCGAAGATACGATGGTCTCAGGGCCGATATGCTCGGCCATGCTCGCGTAGAGGCTCCTCTTTATGCCTAGGTTCTCGACGATGACCTCGATTACCCAGTCTACCTCAGAGAGCTTGTCCAAGTCGTCCTCGATGTTGCCCGCAGAGATGAGCGAAGCGTTGCGCGGGTGCGTCAACATCTCGGGGTTTGATTTGGCCATCTGCTTGATAGCCGCGTTCGCGATGGCGCTGCGGTCGCCGCCTTCCTTGACGATGTCGAGTAAAAGTACCTGGCAGCCTGCGTTTGCTGCATGTGCGGCTATACCTGCTCCCATAACGCCGCTGCCTATGACGGCTACACGCTCTATGGGGCTCGACAAGTGACCACCTACACCCTCTCGAGCACGGTGGCCATGCCCATCCCGCCTCCAACGCACAGAGTGGCTAGTGCGTGCTTGGCCCCATTCTTCTGCATCAACTGCGCCGCCTTGCCGGTGATTCTCGCACCGCTGGCACCCAGAGGGTGACCGAGGGCGATTGCGCCGCCCTCGATGTTGACCTTGTCCCTGTCCAACCCGAGCTCGCCAATCACCGCCAGCGACTGCGCGGCGAAGGCCTCGTTGAGCTCAATCAGGTCGATGTCGTCCAGAGACAGCCCCGCGCGCTCCAGAGCCTTTCTCGATGCGGAGACAGGGCCGATGCCCATGATCTCGGGAGCGCAGCCAGAGACAGCCGCGCTCTTGATGCGGGCCATCGGCTTGAGGCCGTGCTCTGCTGCGAACTCTTCGGAGCAGACGAAGACGAAGGCGGCGCCGTCAGTGAGGGGGGAGGAGGTCCCAGCGGTGACCGTGCCGTTGGCATCGAATGCCGGGCGCAGTTTCGCCAGCGCCTCGGCGTTGGTCCCGGGTCTGATGCATCCATCTTCCTGAACTGTACCATCGGTTGTCTCTATTGCGACTATCTCATCGGCGAACGCTCCTGACTCGCGAGCAGCGGCGGCCCTCGCTTGGCTCTCTATGGCGAACGCCTCCTGATCCTCGCGGGAGATGGAGTGCAGCCCTGAGAGGTTCTCTGCTGTGATTCCCATGGATGTCATGGACTCCTCTTCGAGTCGGGTGTTGGGCATCGGGTTGAATCCCGTCATTGGGACCCGCGACATGCTCTCAACGCCGCCGGCGATGAAAGCATCGCCCATGCCCATCTCGATGCGAGCAGCGGCATCATGAATCGACTGCATCGACGAACCGCAGAATCTGTTGATCGTGACTCCTGGCACAGTCTCAGGTAATTCCGTCAGAAAAACCACAATTCGTCCCAAATTGTAACCCTGCTCGGCCTCTGGGAATGCGCACCCGACGATGAGGTCGTCAACCAGAGAGGGATCGACTCCGACATCCGAGATAATCTGGTTCACGACGGCCGCGGCGATATCGTCTGGTCTGGTTCGAGCCAGAGCACCCCTCTTGGCGGGTGTGAATGGTGAGCGCGCGTATCCGACGATAACGGCGGGCATAGCCCGCCTAATCAGTGCTATAATTAAACTTCAAGTATGCCGAATTACACCTGTGGCGTAGTCTGTTAGTAACATTGAACCTGATTCTGCAGCGTGCTAGATTGCGAAAACAAGGGGAAAATAACGAATCCGTAAGTTGATGACCGGTTGCCCTCCTCGATTGACGAGGTGAAGAAGTGTCAGAAGAAGAAGTGGGTCGCGTCCAGTCTTTCTTTAGGAAGCCAGGCGTAGCTGCGATGGTCCTAACTGGGGACCTATCTATAGGCGATAGCATCAGAATTCAAGGTGCTACGACGGACATAGACATGACTGTCGAGTCGATGCAGATTGATCTGGAGCCGGTGGAGAGCGCAGGAGCTGGTGACGATGTCGGAATCAAGGTCCCTGAGAGGGTCCGACCAAATGACCGTGTGCTCCGGGTGAGCTCGGACTCGGGCGGAGTCGATGCGGACATGATCAAGTACGCCGTAATTACTGCTGTCGTGCTAGTCGCTGCGTACGTGCTAACTCAGTAACGGGTCTGCTGCTTGCGTTGTTTGCGTCTTCGGCCGCGGCCTGAACGCCGGCTATTGCGTCCACGGTTGGATTGCTGATTTGATTTGCCATTCGAGCGGTTGCTGTTGGATTGCTGATTTGATTTCCTATTCGAGCGGTTGCTGTTGGATTTGCCATTGCGAGGCTGGCGCCGGCCACGGCCCCGATTCTGCTGCTTCTTGGGCGCCTTGTTGCCCTTGCGCGACCGGGCCTTCTCGGAGTGGAAAGGGTGATCCTCGTCGACTGGGATGTCCTGACGAATCATCTTCTCGATGCCGCGCAGATACTCGCCTTCGTTCTCATCACAGAAAGCAATGGTGATGCCCCCTTGGCCTGCACGTCCCGTACGTCCAATGCGGTGCACATAGACCTCGGGCTCGTTAGGCAAATCCAGATTGATGACATGACTGATGTCGGAGACATCGATGCCGCGGCTCGCCACGTCGGTGGCGACTAGTACCTGGAGGGTACCATTGCGGAATCGGCGGAGGGCATTCTCACGCGCGCCCTGACTCTTGTTGCCGTGGATTGGGAGGGCTTCGATACCGTCTTGTCCAAGTTGTCTGACGATGCGATTGCAACCGTGCTTGGTGCGGCTGAACACAAGCACCTTATCGGGTTGCTCCTCCTCGATAATGTAAGTCAAGAGGCCGCGCTTGTCGCTCCTCATGACGAACATAAGAGATTGTTCGATGGCCTCTACGGTGGCTGATTCGGGTGTGATGGAGACGCTTACCGGATCATAGAGCATATCACGGGACAAATCGACAATCGAGCGCGGTATGGTGGCACTGAATAGCAGACTCTGGCGGTTCTTTGGAATTTGTGCTAGGATTTTACGGATGTCTCGGATGAAACCCATGTCGAGCATGCGATCCGCCTCATCGAGAACGAGGAACTGCACGTAGGACAGGTCAACGTATCCCTGTGAGATGAGGTCAAGCAAGCGACCTGGGGTGGCGACCAAGATGTCAACGCCGCGGCGCAGAATCTTCTCCTGAGGGCGCTGCGATACTCCGCCAAACATAGTCATCGAACGGATGTCGAGGTGTCGAGCATATTGCTCGATATTGTCGTGAATCTGGGTTGCAAGCTCGCGTGTTGGACACAGCATCAGAGCGCGGATGCGGCGTGGTCCCACCCACGGATCTTTGGCCATCGCATCGAGGATTGGTAGGGCGAATGCGGCGGTCTTCCCTGTGCCCGTCTGGGCGCAACCGATTATGTCGCGGCCTTCAATGAGATCGGGGATGGCCTGGGCTTGAATCGGCGTCGGGGAGACGTAACCAATCTCGTCGAGGGCATCCAGCAGGGGCTGACAGAGCTTGAGAGAAGTGAAATCCATTGGGGTCAACTCACATGTGTGCGATGATGGCGGCACCGAACTCACTGCACTTGAGCAGGGTCGCACCGTCCATCAGGCGTTCGAAGTCGTAGGTCACGGTCTTGGCGCTGATTGCACCTTCTACACCGTTGACGATGAGGTCGGCGGCCTCTGTCCAGCCCATGTGTCGCAGCATCATCTCGGCAGAGAGAATCAGGCTGCCGGGGTTGACCTTGTCTTGGCCGGCGTACTTTGGAGCTGTGCCGTGGGTGGCCTCGAAGATAGCTACCCCTGTGTCGTAGTTGATGTTGGCTCCCGGAGCGATTCCAATGCCGCCGACCTGAGCGGCCAGAGCGTCGGAGATGTAGTCGCCGTTGAGGTTCATCGTAGTCAGCACGCCGTACTCGCGGGGCCGGGTCAGTACCTGCTGGAGCATAGCATCGGCGATGACGTCCTTGAGGACAATCTCAGTGCCAGTCCTCGGATTGGCCATCGTGCACCAAGGCCCACCGTCAATCTCAGTGGCACCGAATTCGTCCTTGGCGAGTTGGTACCCCCAGTCACGGAAGCCGCCTTCTGTGAACTTCATGATGTTCCCCTTGTGGACCAGCGTCACGCTGTCCCTGTCGTTGTCGATGGCGTGGTTGATGGCCGCTCTGACGATGCGAGCGGTTCCCTCCTGGCTCACTGGCTTGATGCCGATGCCGCTGGTATCGGGGAATCGAATCTTGTCGACACCCATCTCGTTCTGTAGGAAGTCGATCACTTTGTTGACTTCATCACTGCCTGCCTCCCACTCGATGCCGGCATAGACGTCCTCGCTGTTCTCTCGGAAGATGATCATGTCCACCGCTCCCGGGTCCTTGACCGGACTCGGGGTTCCTGGGTACCAGCGGATAGGGCGCACGCAGGCATAGAGGTCGAGCTGCTGGCGAAGTGCGACATTGAGGCTGCGGATGCCACCGCCGACCGGGGTGGTCAGCGGCCCCTTGATCGAGACTAGGCCCTCGCTCATCGCTTGCTTGGTGGGCTCGGGGAGCCACTCACCAGTGGCATCGAAGGCTTTCTGCCCGGCCAGCACCTCACTCCAGTGGATGCTGCGCTGACCGCCATAGGCATGCTCGACTGCGGTGTTTACCACAGCCATCATGACCGGTGTGATATCGATGCCTATACCATCACCCTCGATGTAGTGTACGATGGGGTCGTCAGGCACGCTCAGGTGGCCTTCCACCATCGATACTCGGGTACCCTCGGCCATGTCTCTCAGCGCGCCGACCAACCCCTCCTTCATGAAGCCAACCCTCATGGTCTGAGGTGATTGTGCCGGAGCATGCGAGGGACGGTGCGTTGGATAACAGGCGAGGAAATGGTAGGTGAGATTGGTGGCAAGAGTTTCGGTATACACAGTGAAGCACACGCCGGCCCGATGCAGATGGTACTCATCTCACATGGCGCCTGCTCGTTCATCGACGTGATTGCGGGATTGAAAGACAGGATGGACAACGTGCGCTCCGCGTGGGTCGAACTCGAAGCGGATCGAGCGGATGGGCCGCCACGCGTATTCACGGCCGTCCGGATGAAGTATGTCATCGAGGGAGACGTTCCAGAGAAACTGGTGAATCGGCTCATCGAGCAGAGCCATGAGAAGTACTGTTCAGTCGGTGCGATGATCACCGGTGCAGGAGTTGCACTCGATTGGTCGGTCGACATCCGAGCCTGATGTAATTCCGATAATCTAACAATTCCACAACAGTGGAAGTCAAGCGGAATTTCCGTAATCGTCTTTCCAAGACGCCTCTAGTTAGTGAAGCGTTAAAGACCCCCAATTCGGGAAGACAACTCCCTTTCGCGAGGGACGCTCTAACCGGGTCGGTAATCACGAAGGAGAAATGCACGATGGAGGCCAGAAGCAAAGGCGTTCTCGAAGCCGGGGAAGCCGAGACCGGGATGGTCATCGAGCGCCGCTTCACCACAGCCGGAGACAATCCGTTTGATGTCTTCGACTGGATTGAGATGGATGTGGAGATCAGGAACCCGGACGGTTCGATGGCCGATTCCATAGAAGGCGTGAAACTGCCTTCTGGGTTCAATGGGGTTGCAGGAAAAGTCTGCGCCCAGAAGTACCTGCGCAAGGCCGGCGTTCCCAGAGCCCTCCGGAAGGTACCAGAGGATGGTGTGCCTGTCTGGCTCCAACGAAGTGCGCCGGACCACGAGAAGCTTCAGACTCTTGAGGCGGACGAAAGAATGGGTGGGGAGGTCGATGGGAGGGAGCTCTTCCGTCGACTCGCAGGGACCTGGACCTACTGGGGCTGGAAGTACGGCTACTTCGCAAGCGAGGCTGATGCCCGCGCCTACTTCGATGAGATGTGCTACCTGATTGCGAGTCAGCGTTCGGCACCTAACAGCCCCCAGTGGTTCAACACAGGCCTGCATTGGGCATACGGTATCGAAGGTCCGGCCCAAGGCCACACCTTCGTCAACCCGGACACCGGGGAAGTGGAGTACTCCACCAATGCGTATGAGCACCCCCAACCCCACGCATGCTTCATCCAGTCGGTATCGGACTCGCTGGTCGGCGGCTCCGAATCGATCATGGGGCTGTGGAGCCGAGAGGCATTGCTCTTCAAGTACGGGTCCGGGACGGGCTCCAACTTCTCTAAGATTCGCGGTGCTGGCGAACCCCTGTCTGGTGGCGGCAGCTCGAGCGGGCTGCTCTCATTTCTCAAGATAGGAGACAGAGCAGCAGGGGCAATCAAGTCAGGAGGGACGACTAGGCGAGCAGCCAAGATGGTCACTCTGGACCTCGATCACCCGGATATCGAACAGTACATCGACTGGAAGCACAGTGAGGAGGAGAAGGTCTCCGCCCTCGTCGTCGGCAGCAGCATCCTGCAGAACAACGCCAACGCCCTGATGGAAGCCATCTGGGAGTACGGAGACGACGAGGGCAGATTCGACCAGCGAACCAATCTAGGGCTTCGCAGAGCGATGGTGCGTGCCATCAACCAGCATGTCCCGCAGCCTCACATTCAGAGAATCGTCGATCTTGCCAAGCAGGGTTGGGAGGGAATCGACTTCGAGATACTCGACACCGACTGGCAGGGCGAGGCCTACATGACGGTGTCGGGACAAAACAGCAACAACTCTGTCCGCGTCCCTAACAAATTCATGGAGGCGGTCAGTGAAGGCGGTGACTGGAATCTATACTGGCGAACCGAATTGGACAAAGTCGCCGAGAGTGGTGGTGAGCCCGAGCCGTGCGAAACCGTGGATGCCCGAGGACTATGGGACAAGATTGCTTACACGGCTTGGGCGTGCGCTGACCCGGGAGTTCAGTTCGATACCACCATCAACGAGTGGCACACCTGCCCAGAAGGAGGTCGAATCAACGGCTCGAACCCATGTTCTGAGTACATGTTCCTAGACGACACAGCCTGCAACCTAGCCAGCATCAATCTCCTTCACTACTACGACTCGGGCACGCAGACTTTCCAAGTCGAGGATTTCCGCCACAGTGTCCGCTTGTGGACGACTACTCTCGAAATCAGCGTCCTGATGGCTCAGTTCCCCTCAGAGGAAATCGCTCGCAGGTCATACGAATACCGCACCTTGGGACTCGGCTACTGCAACATCGGCTCCCTGCTGATGCACATGGGAATCCCCTATGACGACGAGCGGGGCTACGCCATATGCGGGGCCATCACTTCCATCATGTGCGGGGAGTCGTACTCGACGAGCGCCGAGATGGCTTCCATCCTAGGGGCTTTCCCCGACTATGAGAGGAATTCCGAGTCCATGCTGAGAGTCTTGCGAAACCATCGGCTCGCCGCTTACGATGCACCGGCGGAAGAGTATGTAGGACTCTCCGTCAATCCAGTGGGAATCAATTCCAAGAAGTGTCCGAAGGATCTTCTAGATGCGGCTCGAAGCTCTTGGGACCGTGCCATCCGGGAGGGTGAGGAGCATGGTTACCGTAACGCACAGACCACAGTCATCGCCCCCACTGGCACCATCGGACTAGTGATGGGTGCGGATACCACTGGCGTAGAGCCGCAATTCTCTCTTGTGCAATACAAAACTCTGGCTGGCGGCGGCTCTCTGAGAATCATCAACAAAGGTGTGCCGAGTGCGCTGCGCCGGCTCGGTTACTCGGACAGGCAGACCAAGGCCATCGAGGAGTACATCATGGGAACAGGTCGCCTGATTGGTTGCCCCACTCTCCCAGCGGAGAGGCTGAAGGACCTCGGCTTCACCAGCAATCGACTGAGGAGTATAGAGAAGAAGATGGGTGATGTGTTCGATATCCGCTCCGCTTTCTCCCCCTCGATTCTCGGCAAGAAGTTCTGCATCGGGACTCTTAGGATGTCGGAAGCCCAGTACGAGGACTCGTTCTTCGACACCCTCAGCTTCCTCGGCTTCACCCCCACTGAGATAGGCTCAGCCAACGACTTCGTCTTCGGCTACAACATGATAGAGGGCGCGCCTGAGCTGAAAGACAAGCATCTGGCAGTCTTCGACTGTGCTACACCCTGTGGCAAGTACGGCAAGAGATCGATTGACTGGCCCGCTCATGTGAAGATGATGGCTGCGGCTCAGCCGTTCATCTCGGGAGCGATATCCAAGACCATCAACATGCCATCCAACTCGACGGTAGACGATGTAAGAGAAGCTTACAATCTCAGCCACGCCACCATGAACAAGGCGTGTGCTATATATCGGGATAGGAGTAAGCTTAGCCAACCGTTGATGAACCAACTCGTGGACTCGAGCGAACTCGCTGAAGAGGTCGAGGAGGAAGGGGTTGTCGAGAAGATGGTCGAGGAGACTACCAAGGCTCTGCCTGTACCAGAACCGGTAGCCAAGCCGCTGGCTGAGGCATTCGTCCACGAGTACATCGCCAGTAGGAAGTCACTGCCAGATGTGAAGGAACAGAGGGGGCTGAAGGCCCGGGTAGGAGGACATACGGTCTATCTCACAGCTAGCACCTATGATGATGGTCGCTTGGGTGAGATTATGATCACCACTTCGAAGGAAGGTGCGGCCTGGCGATCGATGCTCAATCAGTTCGCAATCGCCGTATCCATCGGCCTGCAGTACGGGGTTCCGCTCGACGCCTTCGTGAAGTCATTCACGTTCCAGAAGTTTGAGCCCAGTGGGATGGTCACCGGGGGGAGCGGCCGGGTGAAGATGTCAACCAGCATCGTCGACTACATCTTCAGGGAACTGGGAATACACTACCTCCATCGAGATGATTTGGCTCACGTCACAGATGAGGATTTGGACAAGACGTCCATCAGCAAGCCCGAAATCACCGAAGACGGTGTCCTTCGCGTCGTCGACGAGGTCGGCACGCGTGACGTCCAGATGACTCTAGAGGCATCCGTTGCCCCTCTGGAGGATATCGCTGCTAGGGCGCGCCAAGCCGCCATAGAGCGTGGCTTCACCGGGGACATCTGCGACGAGTGCGGTAGCAGCCAGATGACTCGGAACGGAACCTGCTTGAAGTGCAACTCCTGTGGCTCCACCACAGGGTGCTCCTGATTCGGTGCTCAGATCTCGAGTTCGATGTTGAGGTTCTGAATCAGTTCCTTGTACCGGTTGCGGATGGTGACCTCGGTCACGCCTGCTACCTCGGCGACCTCTCTCTGGGTCCTGCGCTTGCCGCACAGCACGCTCGCGATGTAAATAATCGAGGCTGCGATACCGGTCGGCCCACGCCCGCTCGTGAGTTCCTTCTCCTGAGCGGCGGCGATCAGCTCGTAGGCCTTCGACTGAACCTCGGCGTCCAAATGCAGACCGGAGCAGAATCGGGGTATGTAGTCCTCGGGCTTGGTCGGTGGGATCTTCATCTTGAGCTCGCGCACCATGAATCGGTAGGTCCGGCCGATCTCCTTGCGGCCGGTCCTGCTGGCCTCGCCGATCTCGTCCAGAGTCCGGGGGTTGTTGCACTGCCTGCAGGCAGCGTAGAGACTGGCGGCAGCAACGCCCTCTATCGAGCGGCCGCGGATGAGCCTGGCCTCGACGGCCTTCTTGTAGTTCACAGCGGCCGCCTCGCGAATCGACTTGGGGAGGTCGAGGCGGCTGGCCATGCGGTCGAGCTCGGCCAGTGCCATGGCTAGGTTGCGCTCGGTAGCGTTACTGACGCGAGAGCGCTTCTGCCACTTCCTCATTCGGTAGAACTGGCTGCGGTACCTGCTCGAGATTGCCTTGCCGGAGTAGTCCTTGTTCTGCCAATCAATGTCGGTGGACAGTCCCTTGTCGTGCAGCATCACCGTCATCGGCGCGCCTGTACGCGCGCGCTGGTCGCCCTGCTCGGGGCTGAACACCCGCCATTCGGCGCCTTGGTCGATTACGTTGTCTTCAAGCACCAGACCGCAATCCTCGCATACGATCTCGCCTCTGGTCTCGTCTCTGTTCAGTTTCCTGCTTCCACACTCACTGCATTTCACAGTGTCTTCAACCAGATAATCTGCCATTCCCTCACTCCACCTTTGCGAGCAAAGGTATTAAATCCCGATGAACCATATTTTATAAATCTGTTTGATTGGAAATAATCAGCATAATCGTTGTGCTGAGTGGCTAAACAATCCGATCACGCGATTGAAAACGGTGAAATATGCGGCGGCCTTGGCAAGTAACAAGGAAGACGGTGTAACATGGGTGAGCAATGGCCTCCGGATCGAATAGGATTGTCAGCAGGTAAGAGGGTACTCTTTCTGACCAAGGATCTCGGGTTGATTCGCAAGCAGCTCTACGAAGGTGTGGACCTGCGCATGGAGGATCTTGAAGTCGGTGATTTGCTAGACGACATCAACACCGATGTGATGACTCCGGCCTGGGTCTGCTTCGACCACGATCCGGCGATAATCGCGGAGAACGCATACGCCGGATTGGTGCATGGTGGCCGACGCGTATTCGAGCCGCGGGCCTTGCTTGACGGTGATTTCGAGGTCATTGTCTCGGGGCATCGCAAGGGCACTGGCTCGAGTCGCGAACCAGCCGCACAGTGCGAGCGTTGGTCGGGGATCAGAATCGTCATCGCTGCCTCATTCGCGCCCATCCACGAGCGCAACAACATCAACCTCGGACAACTGATGGGCGACCACTCGATGCTCAATCGGCTACAGAACGGAGAGAGCGTCTCGTTGGACGAGTTCACCTCGAAGTACGATCCAGTTACTAAGCTAATAATCGAGAATGGGGGGATCCTGCCCTTCGCCAAGAAACTCAAGATCGGTGAGGTCGAGCTCCCGGAGTTAGCCACTGAGGCCCGCCCGATGACTATGGTCGAGAAGATGGTCGCGAACAAACTGCTGGGACAGAACGGTGCGGTCCGATACGTCAAGCCGGGTGATGCGGTACTGGCCCAAGTCGATGGGGGGTACTCTCACGAATTCACCACAGCCCAGGTTCATGAGTTCCTCAGACAGGAGTATGGCGATGACTACGATCTCCCCGACCCTTCGAAGTACGCTGTCTTCGAAGACCACCTCTTGTATGCCACCGGTGTGCCCAAATTCGGTCGCTTCACCGAGAAGATCCAGACTCTGAGGGACATGCAGAAGGCGTTCCAGCAGCATACTGGCGTGCGCGACTACTCCGCAGAGGATGGAATCAGTCCGGGAATATGCCATCAGGTTGCACGCGAGGAGTTCATCGATGTTGGTGACTTCATCCAGGCAACTGACTCGCACACTTGCATGGGAGGCGCCACCAACGCTCTGGCCTATGGAGTCGGCTCGACCGAATACGCCAATCTCGTGCACAACCAATTCGCCTTCGTTCAAGTTCCGGAGAGCATACGCTTCGAACTGGTGGGCACCTTAGATCCAGGATGCACGGCTAAGGACGTTATCCTGCTCATCCTCTGGAAGTTCGCTGCGAACTCCGAGACCCTGGACAGGAGCATGGAGTTCGGCGGGCCGGGGTTGGCTAGTCTGTCCATGGATGAGAGAGCGACGCTGTGCAACATGGCTACAGAATGCAGTGCCAAGACCGGGATATGCGAGCCAGACGATGCGACAGTAGAATGGTTGATGAAACGCAGACCCGGCGCGAGCGAGAAGGATATCCGCGACGACTTCGTGATGCCTGATGAGGGTGCGAGTTACGACGGCGGAGTCCACACCATCGACCTCTCTGAGATTATGCCGATGGTCGCTCACCCCGGAAATCCCGACAAGGGAATTCCCTCAGACCCGACCAACGGTGCCTACATCCACGAGCTCGGCGACATCAGCATCGACATAGCCTACGCCGGCTCATGCACAGCGGGCAAGGACGATGACTTCGCCTTCTATGCGCAGGTGACCGAGGCAGCCCTCGAGGCCGGCCTCACCATACCTGCGGACGTTGAATGCTACATCCAGTTCGGCTCTAAGACGGTCAAGGATCTCTCAGAGCGAAACGGCTGGACCGAGATGTTCGAGCGCGCTGGTGTCAAGCTAATCGATCCCGGCTGCGGTGCCTGCATAGGAGCAGGTCCGGGTATCAGCGATGATGCTGAACAAGTCACCATCTCGGCAATTAACCGCAACTACCAGGGCCGCTCGGGCCCGGGCAGGCTCTATCTCGCGAGTCCGTTGACGGTGATGGTCAGCGCCTTCACAGGCAGGATTACAGCGTGGCGCCCGGGCGTCTTCTCCTAGCCGAATTGTAGGGTGTCCTTCACTTTGCTAGCGCGACACCCCTCTGTCCACGAGTAGGTTGAATAGTCAGCTGCGGCCGCTGCGGCACACCACAAGCGGGCCCCATGCCATTCGGGTATTGGGAGGACCCGGTGGAGGGTTGCGGATGAGTGAAAAAAAACCATCAATGGGAAAACAGAAGCAGATTGCGATTAGTGAATTCTTCGAGAAGAACAAACACTTCCTAGGCTTCGATTCATTGCAGAGAGCCATAATCACCGCAGTGAAAGAATCGGTTGACAACTCGCTCGATGCTTGTGAGGAGGTGCGAATCCTCCCCGACATCAGAATCGAGGTGAAACGCCTCGAGGGAAACAGAGTGGAGTTAATCACTCAGGACAACGGTCCGGGCATACCGAGAGATTCCATCGAGCATGTCTTCGGCAAGTTCCTGCTCGGCTCCAGATTCCACGCCATCCGGCAGACGCGAGGCCAGCAAGGAATAGGCATCACTGGTGTTGTGATGTACAGCCAGCTCACGACCGGTGCGAAAACCCGCGTTGTCTCGAAAGTTGAGGATGACGCCACGGCGGTCTTCGTTGACCTAGGCATAGACACTAGGAAGAACAAGGCTATCAAATCAGGTGAGATCAGAGGCACCTGGATTGACAACGTCACGGGAGAAGAGGTCGATCATGGCCTGCGAATCGAGACCGTGATGAATGCCAAGTACCAACGAGGCAAGCAATCAGTCTACCAATACCTCAGGATGACCTCGATTGTCAATCCCCACGCCACAATCACACTTACAGTCCAAGACAAAGATGGTGAAATCATTGAGGAGGGGCACTGGGAGAGGACCACCGACAGACTGCCCAGAGTGGTTAAGGAGATCAAGCCGCATCCACATGGAATACATCTCGGTACTCTACAGAGAATGCTACGCGAAGCCGAGGAGAGGAAAATGACCTCGTTCCTGAGGCACAACTTCTCAGGCATCAGCATGAGGGCGGCCAGAGAAATACTCGAGAAGGCCGGGTTGGACGAGAGCAGGCAGCCGCGTCGAATCAGAACTGAGGAGGCTCAACTCATCGTGGATTCCTTCCAGAAAGTGAAGGTCCTCAATCCACCCACCGATTGTCTGTCGCCTATCGAGGACCTCCTAATCAAGAAGGGGCTGTCCAAGGCGATCGATTCTCGCTTCGCATCCACCGCCACAAGAGAGCCCCAAGTCACACAGGGGAATCCGTTCCAAGTCGAGGTCGGTTTGGTGTTTGGTGGTGACCTCAACTCCGACAGCCCAATTGAGATTCTCAGATTCGCCAATCGAGTTCCTCTGATGTACCAGCAAGGCGGGTGCCTTCTGACTAAAGCGTTGGAATCAGTAGATTGGAAGAGATACGGGTTGGAACAGCCCGGCGGTCGCGGAATCCCCAAGGGCCCCGCCGCGGTACTCGTTCACCTCGCTTCGACCAACGTGCAATTCACCAGCGAGGCAAAGGAAGCCGTGGCAGCTAACGAGGAGGTCTTGGAGGAGATCAGGAGGGCCCTGCTAGAGGTCGGGCGTGGATTGAAGAATCATCTGAAGAAGAGTTCGCAACGCAAGAAGGCGCAAGAGAAGTTTGAGTTGATCAACGTCATACTTCCGGAGATATCAAAAAAATCCTCTCAACTACTCGGCAGGGAAGAGCCCGATCTCGCTCCCGTCATCACCCAGATCATGAACGCTGTTTTCTGCGAGGAGGAGCTCGGTTGGGACAAAGAGCGAAAGCTCGCCACTTGTGAGATAACCGTGTTCAACTACACAGCTAGGGCCCGTGCATACACTATTCTAGCCAAGTGGCCTGAAAGTGATTCTGTTGCTATGAAGGAAAATCCGATGGGAGGCAGAAAGGAGGCCCATGGGTTGTGGGCCTGGAGGCTCGATACGCTGAACCCAGGCGCTTCGGCCACCATCTCATTCTCACTCTCAGGACTCGGCAGGGGCGATTGGGGCGATACAGACATCTTCTTCCGTGGCAATGGAGACATAATAGGAGCCACCAAGATTGATGAGAAACTATTGGAGGAACTGAGGAACAGAGAGGCCTTGCGTGCTGCTGAAGAAGAGGTTCGGAGCAAGGATGACCCCGTGATAGATGGTCTCGCAGAGAGAGCCGAAGACCCACTGCAGGACCCTGCGCGTGAGAAGATATTCGACATGGGGTCGTTAGCGCCTGATCAGGAGGTGGTCGAATGAGTTTCTCCAGCAGAAAGAAGTCGAAAGAGGAGGTGATTCAGGCGCTGCACGGAGTCGCCTCAGAGATGCACGACAAGATGGTGAAGGGGATCCCTCCAACCATGACGCTGCCGGTGCGCTCGAAGAGCAACATCGGATTTGACCAGAAGCTCGGGGTCTACAAGTACGGAAAGAAGAAGACCGTGCGAGATGCGACAAGCCTCGGCTCCGCTAGGCAGCTTCTCCGTTCACTGCATGTCACGGAGTTCGTCGAACAGATGATTCATGCCGGCAAGACTTCTACCCTCAGGGAGATGTACTACATCTCCGAAGGCTGGGGTAACGGGAAGTTCCACTCCCAGAATGAGAGCAACAACCTTGCTGAGGATTTGGAGATAATAACCAAGTGCCTGCGTGAGGACTTTCGACTCAGACCGGAGGACGACGGTGCTAGAATAATCGGCAACGTGACTTTCGAAGAACGTAACCGCCGCGGAAACTGGATGCGCATCAACTGCCGAGACGATGTGGGTGACTCCGGCTATGGGGTGCCGTACAATGTGGAGTCGGAGAAACTCAGACTGATTGAGGAGGATATCGATTTCGTCATGGCGATAGAGACCGGGGGCATGTTCGACCGACTCATCGAAAACGGTTTCGATGAGGAGGCGCGATGTGCTCTGGTCCACCTGAAGGGGCAGCCCGCACGCTCGACCCGCCGGATAATGCGTCGGATGAGTGACGAATGGAAGAAGCCAGTCGTAGTGTTCACCGACTGCGACCCTTGGTCGTTCCGAATCTACGCCAGCATTGCATACGGAGCCATCAAGACGGCTCATATCTCGGAGTACCTCGCTACTAAGGGCGCAATCTACCTAGGGATAACCGCTGACGATATACTCGCCTATGATCTGCCTAGTGACGATTTGTCGAAGCAAGACTTGGGTGCACTTGAAGCCGAGTTGAGTGATCCTCGGTTCTCGACAGGGTGGTGGCAGCAGCAGATTGAGATGATGAAGGAGTTGGGGAAGAAGGCCGAGCAGCAGTCGCTTGCCAAGTACGGTCTTGATTTCGTCACGGACACCTATCTGCCGGAGAAGCTCGCTCATCCTGATGTGGGGCTCGGATACTGATTGAGAAGCCTGATAGCGCAACCCCATTTCCTTGAACCGTGGTAGAAGGAGCGAGGTTGTGGGCGAGGCGCCTCTCAGGCGCTGCTTTCCTGCTGCTGCTTATCGGCGTCATATCCTACTGGCAAGCGGAGGCTTCGATCTATGACAATCTGGATCCAGGTCAAAACCACCTCTTGGAGCTAGAGGCTGGGCAGAGCGGTGAGGTGTCTCTGACTGAAACTGGGAAGTATGTAGCCCTGCGAATCGAGGAAGGTGATGAGGCTGGGTTGAGACTAGTCGACAGCACCGGAGAAGAGGAGGAGGGGGTGGCACCGGGTGCCTTCGAGGCGGAGCGTGAAACTCAGAACGGAACCAGATATATCCCGGTCAGAGTATTCACAGCGGTTGAGCCAGGCACATATACACTGTATAATGACGGTGATTCCACACTGTGGCTGGTAGACGACGTTTCGGCGGGGGTCGCGATCTTGGAGAATCGGTGGGTCGTGCTGATGTTCCTTGGATGCTGCTTGGGGCTGCCTCTTGGAGGGGTGGCTCTGTTTCTGGTTTTCCTCGATCGGAGGAGGTCTAGGAAGGGTTCCGCTCCGTTCATCATGCCTTCCGAAGGCAGGCTTCCTACCACAGACGAGTTGTACCGACAGCATAGGGACTCGACCCAAAGTGAAGCAGAGCAGAACGTTCCCGATCCGTTCCTGGGACAGGTCCCGGCCAGAGAAGAGACACAGCGAGAGGAGAGTGGGACGGACTGGCGCGGTTGGGACGAAGGGTAATTATTGCCTCTTTCTGATTACAATCATGACAACCGAGGCGAGCAGTGAGGCGGCACCCAGGTATCCTAACATCTGACCCGCAGAAGCGACTTGTTTCCTCAAGTCGCGGGCATCCTGGCACTGGCCCTCGTCCGCACCGATTATCTGGCCTATTGTCCCGGCCTCGTCGTCGCATTCCTCTGCAATCCTCTCTTCCAAGTAATCATCAGCGAAAGAGGCCCCCCAAGACAATCCTAGCAACAGCAAACCTGCTATGACCAGGATTGTGACTAGTACAGTCTTGCCGGTTCCCATGACAGTTTCATCAGTTCGACAGATATTATCCTATGCTCAAGTTGGGTTTTTAGAAGGCCTTCACTACCCAACCTCAGGTTGGGAAGTCAGTGGTCGGTTTCGATGAGGCGCTCTCGATACTCGAGAACCCCACCCGACGCCAGATTCTGAGGCGTCTAGTGAAGGAGCCCCACTACCCCTTGCAACTCTCTGAGTTACTGGATGTGAGCCAGCAAGCGGTGGTAAAGCACCTCAAGGTCCTAGAGGAATCGGGATTCGTAGATTCCGAGCGTGTCCCCTCGGAGAAGGGAGGGCCACCGACGAAGATGTACAAGGTCAGCCAGTCATTCTCACTGCGACTCGATCTCGGACCTGACCTTTTCCGCGCGGAGCACAGGAAGATGCCCGCCGGGGGCCCGATGCGTTTGTCCAACAGACTCCCCAAGGATCTGGATAGCGTCGTTGACCGACTGGGGACCCGTCGTAAACTGCCTATGGTCGAGGCCATGGGAATTCTCACCGAGCTTGATTCCGCCCTGGAACGCATAGACGAGCACAGGGACGCTGTGATTGCGCTTCACCAACAGGTGATGCGCAAGGTCTCGCCGAGTATTACTGATCATTCTGAGTCTTACGAGGAGCGCCAACTTGCACATGCCATAATGAATCAGCCTCGCAGACCCTTGGACTTGGACACCTTCTCCCAGGGTCTCCGCATCCAGTCAATGCACGCTGAGGAGATGATGGAGAGTCTGCGCGAGCGCCTGATGCGCGACTTCGCAGCCAGCCAAGGCAGTCTGGTCGCCGCCCGAGAGGGTACGCCTCTGCCTTGGTGGTTGGCACGGTGAGTCTCAGAAGACCATGTCTTCTTCGTCTTCCAGATTGGTAACTATGCTACTCTTCTCGGCGAACCTAGTTAGAGCTTCCATTCTGCGTCCATACATCACCACGCCGACAACCCCGATCAGAGCGAAAGTGACTCCGAGGATGATGGCCGGTATAGAGTACTGAGCAATCACTTCGACGCCCACGTCTAGAATACCCAGATTGGAACCCATCTTCTTGGATACTTTCTGAATGTTGTTGGTCTCGTCGGTTTCGACAATGATGTTGTCGGGATCTACGACCACAAACACATCGTGGCTGCCTGCTTCTACCAAGTAGAGTAAAGCGATTTGGGGCGGGTCCTCATCGTTAGTAGAAGGCATGATTGCCTGGACGATTTGCCGGTAGACGATGTTTTCCTCCTTGCATCCGTTCCTCTTGATTTCGGATTTCGTCTGGTCATCAGCAGAACACAGGATGATATTGACATCGGTTGCATGGGCATTGCCGTTGTTGACGACTTGGACGTTGACGGAGAGCATTGCTCCAACATCGCCTCTGTATGTTGCTACATCAACCTGGAGGATACGCAAATCGGGGGCTCTTAGACGGAGTTCGATGATTTGTTCGTTGGTATCACAATTGGGTCGGTAGTTGTCCGGGAGCCCGTCTTTGTTCTCATCGAGAGTGCAAGAGTCATCCCAGACCGCGGTCTCATCGTGGTCTCCGCCGGCCTCGGCCGAGCCGAAGGAAGAGAGGACCTTGATGCCGATTTCCCTGTTGGCCAGAGCGGCCGCGGGATCGATTCCGATAATCACAACTATTTGCAGAGTGGAGTACGCAGGCATGTTTGGCAGGGTCAGTGCAGCGGTTTGTGCTGAGAGGTAGCAACCCTCTGCGGGTGCATCATCACCCAGCACCAGAACGATGCACGGCTTCTCTGTCGGATACTCCGTGTTGAAGTCCTCGAGCAGCGCGAAAGAAATCTGCCACCCACTCAGCGTGTTCAGCCCTGGGACCGTGTCCCAACCCCCATCAGGGGCTATCGTGTGGTTGTGCAAAGTGGGTTGGTCATCCACGTTGCCGTAATTGGTCACGTTCATAGTGAATCTCACGATTCTACCAGGGGCGGTCGTCTTGATTCGGCTCTCAACCAACGGGTCAACGTCGATCCTCATGTCATGGAACTCAACAATCTCGATCTGAAGTTCGATGGTGTCACGCAGCTTGGTTCCCTCATAGGCTTCCTCGCTGAGGACATGTAAAATCAAGGTGTATTGGCCTGCATGGGTCATCTCAGGAACGTTGATCCATATTGAAATCGTCTGCGACTCGTCGCGATCCAGCTCTTGGAACAGTATCCTCGGGACTTCTATGTCCCAGACGTGCGACCCCCCGAACGAGTCGGTAATCGAACCGACAGCAATGTCGTACCTGTCGGCTCCGTTCCCGATGTTCTCGACCGTAGTGTCCAATTGATAGGACTGGCCTGGATGTAATGCGAGTATGGTCTCGGGGACGGACGCCTCTAGGCTGTACTCCTGAATCACGTTGGTGAGTAGGACCACAGAGTCCCGCACACGCGGCGCGCCTTCGAGATGCGCCTTCACAGTGACCGAGTCCCCCAACCCAGCAGTGGCGTTGAATGGCGCGCACATGATTGCCGTGACTGTGAATGGAGTGTCGATCACGGACCAATAGCGCGGTGAGCTGTCGGGTATCCCGTTGCCCCCTGGTGCTTCGGAGAAGTCCAAATCGACGGTCCAGTGGTCGAACCTCCATGTCTGCTCTGAAATCTCCGGAGGTCTTTCCTCGGGGCCACCTGGTGTAGTGAATATCAGGTGGCCGGGGGTGAAGTGCTTGGTGACCAGTATGTCGAACTCAGAGCATTCTCCCGGCAGCACGTACTGGGTAGTGTCACCCAGTTGGAAGACGATGTTTCCGGTACTCTTTATCGAGACGTTGATCCATAACTCAAGGACATCGAAGGTCCCCTGATCGATAGACAGCACAGGCTCTCCAGTGGACCACCCCTTCAGATAAATCACGAAGGTCCCTGGCTCTTGAGAGGTGGGTACGCTAATTTGCAGGTTGCGGGTCACCGATTGATCCGGATCCAAGGATAAAGAAGTCGGGAAGGTAATACCCCAACCGAACGGTAAGGCCCATTCGACTTGGCCCTCTAAGGTGGATGGGTCGTAGAAGGCGAACGTGTCGTACACGTTTCCTGTATTCGTCACCGTAATCGAGAATATTGCGGATTGTCCCTGTTCGACGTCGACTTGGAAGTGGCTGGTATCGAGATTGATACCGTGAACCACGTCCATCAGCGTCAGAGTGAGTCTCTCGTCTTGTATGGCTGGGTCCTTGTAGGACACCGCGGACACCGTAATCGTCGCCAGTTCATCTGAGTGGGCCTGATAAATCGATGGAGCGCGGACACGCATGTACATCGGGATTACGTCTCCTCCTCGGAGGAACACAGGGGTGGAATCGAAAATCGGCGTGTGGTTCGTGGTGAAAAACAGGGAAACGGTCCAGTTGTTGGGAACGCCTTTCATGGTCACGGTGAATGTGTCTGCAACCAACTCGGCCGGCCCGGGGGTCGGATTCGAGATTGTCATGTTGTACAGGGTCTGCTCACCGGGCTCAATGGTGTGATAGTAGGTCTCGGACTCGTCGAGAGCGACCTCGACGAGGCCGGTCAGTATGTGCACGTAGCACAGCGTGTAGGAACCGCCGTTGCTTATTTCGCTGCACTTGTTAGTGTCTGCCCAAGCGACGTGGGCCCCGCTTCCCAGGTCATTGGCGAAAGCAGGGGGCTGGCCAAGGTCAGGCACGGCGGGTGAGTTCGGCCCCAGCTTGTCCGACACCCACTCAGTAACCGGGATTATCTCCCACGGGTCAAGGATGCCAACTGCGAGTGAGTTCAACGGGAAACCCTCAGGGTAGTCGTCGTTGGTGTGGTTCAGCCTAGTGTAGACGATTGTCTCGCCTTGGGTCTCGTTGTAGTTGTCGATCCAGGAAATGTGGACATTGTCGAATGAGTCCGTGATAATCGAGGGCATGTGGGAGTTGGGCCCGAACGGCCGGTCTGTCGGGATGCCGTTGATTCCCTCGACTTCGGATACGGCCGAATCAACGATTTGCTTGATCCCGTAGGTTGGCAGTCCCTCCTCGGCACCGTCCCAAGCGCCTGCACCCCTCAGTCGCAGGCGGGTGTAGTAAATCTCGTAATTGACATCGATGTCGTAGCCGTAGGCACGCCCGTCCATCCAAACGAGATGGGTGTTGCCGGAGGTGTCGACTGATATGGCTGGGTGGAGGCTGTAGGCGTCATTGAGGGTGATTCTGGTGTCGTTGACCACGACCAGATTCCCATAGCCTAGACCGTCGATGGATGGACCGATGTCCTCGATGTACCTGTCGGCAGTGGTGTCGACGAAGGTGCCCGAGTCTCCCTTCTGCCAGGTAGGAGGGGGGTTCTCCAAGAGTGAGAGGGGGTCTAGGATTGTCATGTATATCTCTCGAGAGTTATTTGTAGAGAGGTAAACCAGAGCCTCGACCATCAGCTGCAACTCAACAGAGTTCGACGCTGTCGTCGGGAAGCTGTACATCTGCCCCTCAGCGTCGGTCAGACGTGTGTTGGTGCCTGGGCATGTTCTCGTGTTCAGGCTCGTGAAGCCGTTCGGGCACTGAGCTAGGTCCATCATGTGAGAGCCGACGTCGGTGGAACCGGAGCCGAATCCAGCAGCGAGAAGCGGGACGGGGATGATGCCAGCAATGACGCAGGCGTCGTGGGCCTCGTTGATGCTCTGTGTGTCATCAGACTGCTGTGCGGGGTCGCCGCCGTACGGGCCCTCGTCGGAAATCGGGATGATGATCTTGGTTGCGTTGGGATTCCAGTGGTGGTCCAACTGGGTCGGAGGATTGCCTGGGACGTTGCCTTGGGCGTCTCGCCACGACAAACAGGCCCAATTAGAGCCGGGGCCCCAGAATTCGCTGTAGTATCCGCCATCCTGAGGGAGATTGACCGCCCCGCCGTTGTAGATTACCTCAGTCAGCTCCCTGATTCCACCTGAGTCGTCACCGGAAACCAGACCTAGAGCTGTAGAACGCGGCCCTTGGCTGCCCGAGCCCCCGGTCTGGTAAGCAGCTGCGCAATTTCCGCTGGTGGCAGCGGACGGCCAGTTGCCGCTGAGGGCGTAGAGGGTCTCGTAGACTGTCATGTTGGCTCTCAGAAGCATCGGCTTGAGGCCTTCGAAGAATCCGCCGCTGGCGAAGTAGCCACCGTAGAAGACGACGCACATGTCGGCCCACTCTGTGTTCATCGATCCGGAGGTGTCGATTGGTGCGACCATCTCGACCTTACCGCCTCTGGTGTCGTCCCAAACGATTTGGACGAAGTCATCCGCATCGACGGCCACATCGGGGTGGCCCTTGTGACCGATGATAGGGGTGAGCAGCGTCTCGCCAACAGCCACAATGGCTTCTCGAGACTGCAGGTCCGGCTCGATCATTGAGTAGTAAATCTGAGGCTGTTGGTAGAACTTGTCCAGAGGCTCGAAGGAGTCCTCCCAGACGATGTGGGCGTTGTTCTCGGAGTCGACGTCGATGGCGGGCCAGTCTCGGTTCTGGGAATGGAAAGAGACGTCGAAGTCGTCGATGATTGTTATCACCCCGTCCACAGCAGAGTCGCCGTCCTGGTTGTCCTGTGAGGGGTCTAGCAGAGTGTAGAGGATTGTCCACTGGCCAGCTTTGTCGGTCCATGTGATGTGTATGTTGTCGTCATGATCCACCCTGATATCGGGATGCCACGCCCGGTGCGCCCCGGGGTTGGATATCTGGGTCTCTGCGATCAGCACGTCTCCTCTCGGATTGTGCATCTGGTACCAGAGGTGCTGTGTGTTGCGGCTCCATACGAAGTGCACGTTGCCCATGGAATCTGCATCTACGGCGACCATTCGGTCATTCGCCGAACCACCGTTGACAATCTGTATGGCGTCGGTCAGTACGACCTCGCTGGCCTTGGCTTCGGGGAATTCCATCACCGCGAATGTGCTCATCATCATCAGAAAAACCATTGTTATGCTGTTTCTCATCTTTGCAGTTTCCATTTCATACCCTCCAGCAACACGGCTGTATCAACTCTGTTTGACTTCCTGCGATACTTAACTTCGACTGCCCGCCGTCACAAGCACGCGCGAGAGCACGCGCGAAGAAACGTTAGGTTCAGACCCATTCTGAAGGGTCGAAATCACGTCCGAACCCACCTGTCTCATCGGTGCTGATCTCGGTTGGCTCGGAGTGAGTCTGTGGTTGGGCGTCCCTGCTCTGGGCCTTCTTAGAAATCCAGTCATCGACGGGGCCGGGCTTTCCTAAACCTGCACCATACCTGAACTTGATCTTGTGAATTAGAGCGAGTTTGGTGAGCCAGAGGTGGCGCATTGTATGCATGAACTCATTCTGGGTCAGGCCGTCAAACCAAATCGGCCTTGAGAGGTTGAATGCCTGAAGGGGGCCCGGAATACCCTCTTCCTTCTTGCCCACATGCAGAACCCAATCCAAATCTGCCTGAGTAAGGTGTATCCTGATCTCGTGGAGCCACTTCTCCCATCCTCCGGATTCGAGCTGCGAGTGACTGATCATCTCCTTCTGCTGCCCATCATCCACTCTGGTGACGGAGTAAACAAGGACGAGGTTTCGATTCTTCGGGATAACGACATTGAACACGTGGCCCTGTTTGGTGGGAGGATACCGGACATGCAAATGCAGTGATGCTTGCTGGTCGGAGACATCGCGGGCCTCGAGGTGCTCGCTCTGAAGCCACTCTCGGACAGCGGAAGCAGCATCGCGGACGTTCACGATGAGGGTAGAAGAGCCCCTCCTATTTGAGAGCCCCTAGTCCGGGGTTGATTGATCGAACGAGTTCCTCAACACGCCTCCCTTGGTCTGAGGAAGCCAGTTTGGCGCTTCTTGAGGCGGTGGCGAAATCCGTCCACATGTCGTACCCACGGAGAAACACGAGATTCGAGATGTGGATAGCCACCATGGAAATTGCAAGGTACACAGGGGACATCGGAGTCACGCCCTCGATGAGGAAGATAGCTGCAAGGCAGATGGCAGGCCAGAAAATAAGGGGAGAGAGGCCTGCTCCAAGCATGTGATGAGTGGTCCGCGCGTCCAAGCCCTCATCAGTTCTGTCTCCCGCATACCAGGCCACGAAGGCTTGGAGTCCTGTTGATGGTATGGTGATTGGTGAGGCCAATAGCATGACAAGGACGCCGAGGACGCCAATCATCCAACGGGGCTTTGCCTTGATTCGTCCTGATTGGTCTAGTGCGCGTGCATCCAAATCATTCGAATATAGGATTTCCGCCGCCTCCCTCGCGTCGACGACGAGTTCTGAATCATCAACAGACGGGCGTAGCCTCTCTCTGACGAAGCGGGCTGCAAGGACCTCCTCCTTCAGAGTTCTGAGGGGGGTTCCGAAAGAATTTGCTCGCAGGTGGCCCAGCAGGTGCCACGCCCTGTAAGTCTCCCAGTCGGGCGCATCCGGAGTGAGAATGGAGAGTTCGTCGTACAGTCTGTCCCGTAAGGGGATGACTTCCTCAGCAGGAGGTTCGACCCACTCACCGTTGATCAGCCTCTTCCTGTGGTCCTCGTCGGGCAAGAGCGGGATGCGAATCGGGTCGGAGAACTCGACGTAGACATCAGTGCGGAACCAGTGATGGCACCTGAAGTGTAGACCAACGGGTTGGATCACCGGAGCTGGGAGTCCTTTCTGGTGAGCTATGCAGGCTGCGTTGAGAGTGAATCGAAGGGGGCCGGTCCTAAGTGCGTGCAATTTGGAGTCCTGATGCGATTTGCCCTCTGGCATCACTATGGCTGCGTGGCCGGAGGCGACGCAATGGGACATCGTCAGCAGACTGCGCTGGTTGATCCTCTTAGCGAAATCAGAATCACCGACACCTCTGCTCAGTTCAGCCTTCCTGATAACCGGTTGAGAGCCCATTCTGCGCGTAATCCACCCAATGACTGGCATGGTCATGAGATCGTGGCGCCCGATGGTGATGACGCGTCGTTCCTGGGTGTTGATTAGTGCCAGAGGGTCTACCAGACCATTGATGTGAGTCGAAGTCGAGACCACTCCTCCTTCGGCCTCAGGAGGGGAGTCGGCCTCGATGTTTCGAAGGATGTATGACCAAGCGATGTTCAATGCACGGGATATGATGCTCCAGAACAGCGGACTGCCCGGGTGCTCCCCGCTGTGGTCCCAAGGAACCCCCTCGAGTTTTTTTGTGTTGATTCTTGTCGCACTGGCGGACAGTCCCGGGAGGATATCGGGGGCGTTCTCAGAATCCGTCACAGGGTATCCAAGAGGTTCGTGGTTGAGAACGCACCGGATGCTATTCCAGAAGGTTGCGTATCTGCTCAGCCATGCGGGCTCCTTCGTCGGGATCTAGTTCTGTGCTCTTGAACGGCCAAGCGAGGCCGCTGCCGTCCTCGAGTTTTGGTATGATGTGGAAGTGGACGTGGAACACTGACTGGAAGGCGGCCTCACCGTTGTTTTGCAGGACGTTGAAGTCCACCGCACCGGTGACAGCGAGAATGGCTCGAGAGATGCGCGGCAGAACCCTTCCGACAGCCGCAGAGGACTCATCGGAGAGAGCATCGAGGGTGGCGGCCTGCTCTTTGGGAACCACAAGGGTATGCCCTGGGCTGAACGGATTGATGTCGAGGAAGGCGAAGACATTCCCGTCCTCGTACACTTTGTGACAAGGTATCTTGCCTTGGATTATGAGTGTGAAGATACTGAGCTCGGAGTCGCTCATTCTAACCCTCTGAACGGACTATGATACCGGCCAGTATCAACATTCCCTCGAGATGCAATGCGGAGGCCAGTTCAGTGTTCATGACACTGGACTTGTCGGTCACCTTGATTCCAGCGCCCCTTATCTCGTCGAGAGCGGAGGAGGCGGATGCAAGTGCGCTCTCGTTTCGATTGCCGTTGATATTCTGCATGGTCGAGGAAATGCTTGCCGAAACCTGCCCAACCGAGTGGCCCGAATTATTGGATAACGAAGTGATTCTGATGGAAGACTCGTTCGAAGCAGCGTCGACGACGGAAGAGCCACCGAAGGAAGCGTCCTTGGCCCAGTTTCCTGCGTGGGTTCCAGCGCTCTGGCCGCTCACAAGGTCGTCCAGTAGTAGATTTCCTGGGAGCATTCCAGCTCCGTGAACGCCCGTGTAGGCAGAGCGCCCAGCGGCATAGAGTCCGGTGAACCACATCTTGTCGTCGTCAAACGTGACTCTGCCATCTGCGTCGACGGGTGCGCCGCCAGTGGTGGCAGCAATGCTGGATGAGACTGGTATCACCTCCATGGAAGTGACCAAGCCAGTCCTTTCTCTCACCCGTCTGGCAGACTCAGCGAACCAAGGAACTGCGTCGGATTCCAACCTACGCAAGTCGAGTACGCAATCCTCGCCCTCCAGAACTGCTTCGGGGCCTACGTCGTCTCCGCTCTCCTTGCGCAGTCTGCCGCCCGAGCCCAACAGATCGATTGGCAATTGCATATCCGTACCCCTGACAGTGAGAGGATGCATCGGGGAGTGGGCCATGCCAGACAGACCGACACCCGCGGCGGCGGCAATAGCGGCGCCGGTACCGGCACCACAGGAAGGAGAGGACCAGAGGCCTTGGTGGCCTTCGGTCGCTAAGATTACTGCCTTGGCTTGGATGGGAGTGACGATTCCGGTCTGAAGATCAAGAACGACGATGCCGCGGACCTGCCGGTTGTCCATAGCCAGAGACAGGGGGAGGAGGTCAGAGCGACGTGCGACCCCCCTCTTGATCGTCTGCTCCTCGAGGATGCGAGTAACTTCCCTGGTGGTACCATCGCCACAACCGGTCAGACGGGGTCGGCTGTGGCCCGGTGCTTCTGAGGCGTGAGGAAGCCCGCCGTCCCTGCGGCGTAGGACCAGCCCCCATCTTTCCAACTCAGCGAGGACCGAAACGGCCTCGCCGCAGGTCCGTGCCGCTGCGACCCTGTCCGTGGAATCACCACCTGCTGAAACAGTGTCCTCCCTGTGAGCAGTAGAGTCGATCTCGTCGATGGAAGCCGCAAGCCCGGAGAGGGGGGCAGCGCCTGATGCGGCCCCGACCCCGGAAGAGTCGATCATCAAGGGTATGGTACCGGCATCAGCGGCTGCAATCGCCGCACGCAGAGCAGCCGGGCCGCTTCCGACAATCACGACGTCCCACGACTCCATGGTGACTCGCTCAGCGCCACTCGTAATCGCGCCATGAACGTGACGCTCGGGACTTCGTCCGATTCAACCTCAATCAGTCATGGATAGTGCCAGCCTTCTGACTGCGGAAGCAGCGTCAGACATCCTCTGTCCGACGCTCTCCTGCTGCGCCTTCAAAGAGAGTGTGGTCTGAACGACTATCGACGAGAGGGTCTCACCATCCTCTCCCCTGAGGGTCACTTGAACGGGGTGCGAGCCGAGTTCAGAGTCCGGCCATGCGAGACCGATCCACAGGACGGTGGCATCGTCAAGCAGTCGGCCGAGCGAATCCACCTGATCAACAACTCGAGACCGGTCGAGACGACGGGAGGGTTGTGCCTCGACCCTGATGGTCTGTAATGCGGGCTCTCCCTCTGCAACGACGACGTCGACCTTCACGTTGGTCGCTCTGCCCGTGTTGTTGTGTAGTAAAACGAACAAATCTGCTTGACCCTGAGAGCAACGAGGAGGCAGGTCGATATCCAGCCTCCATGGCTCCTCGGTCAAGGAGTGGTCGACCCTGATCGCCGAGTCCTGCAGCCTGTCGATCAGGCGGAAGAGTCCGGGCTCCCAGGCTTTGGTGTGTACAAGCAGGGTCCTCAGTGACCTCAGGTTGAATTTGGTGGAGTCGTCTATGAGGCTGTCCATCGCTGTCACCTTGAAGACGCGCTTGGCCTCGGTCAAAAGCCGAGCATCGTCAAGCAGACTCTGCTCGTTCAGATGCAGAGCGCGCAAGAGGTGCTCGATAGCAGAAGATGGGGTCTGGTCTACCCTGACGCTTTCACTCAGAGAACCCACCCAGTCGTCCCAGGCTCCCGCCGTCTCCGGATCGAAGTGGGCAACCATGAGATCGGTCAGGGGCTTGTCCAGAGCACTGTGATGCAAAGTGGGAGCGTGGAGAGACAGAAGCGGGAAGGTGTTCGAGAGCATTGGTATCGAGTCGTCGAGTCTCATCGAATTGAGTAGGCACAGAACCCCGAGGACAACTGAAGCCCCCAAGAGCAGTGAGCCAAGCGTATCGCCGGTGTCTAGGTTCCACACCGCAGTGATGGACAGTGCCCCGAACAGAGCAGACAGGAGTCTGATCCTCTCTCTTAGGGCCCTTTCTCGAAGCGTGTTGAGGATGCGCTCGACTCCGGGATAGGCATCCATTGACCTCTGTCCCCTGTCTCTGAGCTTGAGGCGGTCTCGTGCAGACATCCCAGCGAAGGCGGCCGCCAGATTGGTGGGGATCAGGAGGAGAGTCAGTATCGAGAACACTGCGATGGCGGCCTCGTAGGAAGCGAACTCCCACTTCGTCAGCAGAAGCGCCGCCGTCACTGGAGCGATGAGAGAGAGGAGGAAGCGGATTTTTGGTGTGGGGCTCATTGCTGCGAGTCGGGTCCAGAAGCGCCTACCAGTGTCTCTGGCCGCAATTGTGCGAGAGAGAGCCCGGTGTTTGCTGTCACCAAACTTGCTCGAGTTCGAATATGGGGTCGGAAGCGAGGAATGGGGGCCTTTCATGGGGCGTCGTGAGTCGAAGCATGCTTGATGGCATCGGCTGAAACCCATCATAGGAGCCATGGTTTCGCGAGCGTCACCTTTCTTGGGGAGAGCGCTGTCGCAGAGCCGGGCGATTAGTGTAGTCTGGATATCACCTTGGCCTCCTAAGCCGAGAACACGGGTTCAAATCCTGTATCGCCCGCCATTCCCTCAACCAAACGCCAGACCATGTTCGCTGCCTGCCCGGGCGACTTTGTGGAGGAAATTCTCGAAGGGGATTCGTGCATGCATCGAGCGGGTCAACTGCGCATCGCAGTCAGCAAGCGCGGCTAGCATTTCCTGCCTAAGGTCATCAGGTAACGAAAGTCTCCTGCCTACCAGCACATCGTGAAGCTGGGAAACGACGTCGTCAGAGTCCAGACCGTGGTCATTCATCAGGCGGTCGATCTCTGCAAGAGCGCCGGACAGCGTTCGTTTCTTGCGGCCGCCTCTGTTCTCCCACCTCCATTCAACCACTCTGCCTCTGAGAGCGAGTTCGAGTAGGTGCCTGCCCGATTGCAGAGTTGTAGCCTGTACCAACTTGTGGACGGCCGACCTATCGTGGGACAGGCCTCTGACATGCAGCATCTCCAGAGTGAATAGGGCCTTGCGCAGATTGCCTTCGGAGATGTAGGCTATGTCCTCCAGAACCCCATCGGCAGACTCCACTGCCTCGACTTCGGCCACAGACCTCATCGTCTCCAGCATCGTTTCACGGCTGGTCGATGGTATCCGTATCATCTGAGTACGGGAGCGTAGGGCGTCGATGATGCGGGAAGGAGCTCTGGCCACGAGAACGAATCTCGAGGCCGAGCCGACAGTCTCCATCATCCTACGCAGGTAGGCCTGACGAATCGAGCCGAGGTAATCAGCGTCTTCGAGGACGATGAGCCGACTGACAGGTAAGACCTCATCGGCCAGTTTGACCTCCTTGCCGGCCGGGGCGACATCGTCGGCTGAGCCAGCCATTATTCCCCTGTCGAAGGCGTCCAGACTGAGTCTTCCAGCCAGAGTGTCGGTCGAGCCTGCGCCTCCTGGTCTCAAGAAGGTCTCAAACTGCGCCATCGCGCCTCGCTGGCGCACTAAGTCGCGCACCTGCAGAACGTGGGTGGTCGAGCGCCAACCGGGACCTAGGACCTGTCGGGCGACGAGCCGCCAGGAGGCGGTCTTCCCGACCCCCGCTGGGCCGGTTATCAGGAGATGAGGTGGGTCTGCGGACAGGCTGGCAGAAGCGAGCGCCTGACGTGCCTTCTCTGGCATCGCCAAGTCGTCGAATCTCCGAGGTGCGTGAGTGTTGAGCCAGCCCGCCACGAGGGGTCGTCGAATTGGCGGGACTTGAAGACCGCGCTGCTCACTCGGCCTTCAGGTCCTTGTGGCGGCCTTCCTTGCGGGGCTTTACGAAGATGCGGTAACCGCACTTGTGGCATGACTTGCCAGCGACTCCCGCCTCCTTCCAACTCAAGTGACCGCAGCGCAGACACTTGTACCTGATCTCAAGCGGGTCCATCGTGGATTCGCAGTGAGTGCACTTCGGCAGCTCGGTGGAGTTCCAAGCCCTACTGTCTGTGCGGTTGCAGCTCCTGCACTTGTGGAGCACTAGTCGGTCTGCCGCCTTAGCCATCGGGCCGGCGACCTTGCGGGCCTTCTTCAACCTGTCCTATGCCTCAGCGGGCCCTGCGGGCCCGTTCGCATATACCAACGAAGTTCTCGAATATCCGCGCGCCGTACTCGGAATCGTTGACTTCGGGATGGAACTGCAGACCGAAGCGGTCGCCCGAGGCGTTCTCCATACCTTGGACCCTGCACGAGTGGCTATGGGCAGTGATGGTGAACCCAGGGGGCGCTTCTGTGACCTCGTCGTTGTGGCTCTCCCACACCGTCTGCTCCTCCGGCGTGCCCTCGAACAGCCGCCCGCCGCCATCCACCAGGGAGATGGAGGCAGCGCCGAACTCGGGCTTTGGCGCCTCGGCGGTCTGGCCCCCGTAGAATCCCGCCATGAACTGGTGTCCGGCGCAGATCCCGAGAATCGGGACATCGAGCCCCATGAAGGCACCGCAGTTACCCAGCTCGCTCGACAAGCCCACTCGGGCGGCACCCCCCGAGAGGACCAGCCCGTCGATCTCACGGAGCCCGTCGAGCGGGGTGTCGTTAGGATGGATCTTGGTGTCTACTCCGAGATATCGTAGCACCCGCCACTCGCGGTGGGTCCACTGGCCGCCGTTGTCGATGACGTCGATGACGAGGGGCTGCTCACCCATGTCGAACCCCAGTGGGGGCGGGTGATGAACAATACCCTATCAAAGATTGAAAAAGAAGACCGTTGTCGAAGGGGCCCTGCCCTGATGGTGTAGTGGCCTATCATGCAGCCCTGTCGAGGCTGCGACCCGGGTTCAAATCCCGGTCGGGGCGCCACTCACTCGCCATGCAGCAAGGACCTCAGTATCTCGAGGGATTTCTCAAGCCCGATCCTGTTTGTCAGGATCTTCCGGCCACCTCTCCAATGCTCTAAGACCGGCTCTCCGTCCCTGAACCCGTCATCGTCGATGTCGCCATCGTAAGTGAACTGGACGAACTCGGCCTCGTCGAGTCCGAGGTCGACCACCCAGAACTTCTTGGCCTCCCCCAACCCCTCTATCAGGACGTCTATGTCCTTCGAGGATATGGCTTTGTTAGCGCCGTCGATGTTGTAGCGCAGAACGTCGGCAGGGACAGGGGACAACTCCAAGGCTTCGAGGTACGCTTCGGCGGCGTCGGAGTCCTGGTGCTGGTAGCACAGGCCCGACTGCCTCATCACCATCCGCGTGCACTTCTTGCCGTTGTCCTTGGTATGCAGGCAGTATGTCACCTTGGCCAGAAGACGATGTGGCTGGAGACGGGTGGATGAATCATGGGTGAACTTGCCTGTGCTGGACCTGCTCAGGGCGGCCCCGCCGGCTAAGGGGGCAAGACACAACCCGAAGATATCACAGCCTCCGCCGCTGTTGCCTAGGTTAGGGAGGCTGAAACCCTCTTCGCCCAATTTAATCAATATCCAGATAGCGACAATGAACCCTATGATGAAGAGTAAAGGAGGGCTGTCCGCGTTGGCCGCCGGTCGCTCGGTGTCGGCCTTTTCGCGGGCGGCCTTTCGCTCGGTGTCGGCCTTCTCGCGGGCGGCCTTTCGCTCGGCTGTCTGCGTCTTCGAGCGTTCGGCTCTCTTGAGTTCTTCCGGCGTCAGACAGCCATCTCCCGAATGCAAGGAGCCACGGGGGCAAGATGAGGGTTGTCCCGGACTAAACGGAGGAAAGCCACGCTTCGAAGGAGCACAGGCGCAGGGTGCTACTGTAATCGCGCTTGATTCGCAATGCGGGCTCGGGCGTGCCCTCCAAACGAGTGGGGAGTGCGGAGCGGATGGCGGTGTTGGCAGCATCGATCTCAGATTCTGCAACAACCACCCTGCCCCTGACCATGGAAGGGGAGGACTCATCGAGCAACGGAACGAGCAGAGGCAGGAGCTCTATGGCGCGATGGGGGAGGTTGACTAAGACGAGGTCCCATTCACCTGCGATGGCCGCGTCTCCGGCTAGATCGATGGCATCAGCAACGCCCACCAGCCTGTCCTCATGGATGCGTGTGAGGGAGGAGGGTTCACTCGGGTAGTCCCTGCGATCCCAGCGACGCAGGTTGTCGAGCAGCATCTCCACGGCATCCGGGTTGAGATCAGCAGCCAGGACATCCCCGACCAAACCGGGCTCACTCAGCAGAGCCGCGAGGGCCGGGCCGACCCCGCAGAAGGGGTCGCAGACCCGAATCGGTCTGCCTAGCAGGGAGCGCAGCTCCTTGGCGAGAGCCAGAGTCTCCAGCCTCTCGGATTGGAGCTTTGTAGAGAAGTAGGCCCTGCTCGGGTCACAGAGTATGCTCTTTCCGGACTCCATGACGTGCACTCTGGTGTCGCTGAGTTCCGTCGGGATGTCTTGGAGGAGGATCTCCTCTCCCCTCCTAGCACCGATTGGGGATAGTTCGCGGATCCTGAACTCACCTACGACACCGTCATCAGACAGCACCAGCCTGATGTGAGGATGTGCCTGGAGTTTTGCCTGCGCGATCTCAGAAACGTACCCGGCGACCTCGTCGTCTATTCTGACAATCATCATGTCACCGAAGAATTCGTGGGACGAGGGCCATGCTTCCCTGTGCATCTCGACCGGTTCCTCTCCGATCAACGCAGAGAGGTGGGCCCACCAGTCACTGTCGTCTCTCTCGTTGGGTTTGCCATCGTGGCTGATGACATCGAACTCCGCAAGGGGTTCCAGCATTTCGAGCGGCGCCCGGGGGTCTAGCGGAATCAGCCTAGAAGTCCCGTCTTCGGAGGCGAACACCATCATCCCCTCGGCCAGCCATCCCTGACTGCGAATATGGTCGAGGGCGCCCTCGACCTGGCGATTGGGGACTGACAGGTGGCGCATCACGTTCATGACGGGCAGCGGGGCAGCCCGCTTCACCATGACGGACGATGGACTCGCCCCCGGCCTCTGGCTGATTGGCATCGGGCCTGGAGACCTCGACCACATGACCGAACGCGCCCGCGGTGTGGCTAGAGGCTGCTCCAAAAGGTATCTCGAGGGTTACACCGCGGTTCTGCCTCCAAAAGAAGAGGGTCGCCTCGAATCTGTAGTGGGGCCTTGGGAGAAACTCATGCGAGATGAGGTCGAAGGAGCTGAGGAGCTGCTAGCATCTGCCCGTGGAGAGTCTGTTGCGCTGCTTGTGGTCGGCGACCCTATGCAAGCCACTACACACATCGATCTGGAAGACAGGTGTGTCGAGCAAGGCATCGGTTTTCATGTGATTCCCGGTTTGTCTGCGACTGCTCTTGCGGTCTCTCTGTCTGGCATGCAGTCGTATCGCTTCGGCAGGCAGGTCACACTGCCCTTCGCCACCAGCGACTACCTGCCGACATCCCCTCTCAAGATGCTGTGCAACAACTTCGAGAATGGCCTGCACTCACTCGTCCTCTTGGATCTCGACCCCACTGGGATGGGGCTCGAGCAACCCCGCCCCATGAGCCCGGCCGAAGCGGTTGGGCTGCTGGAGAAGATGGCGGAAAGGCTAGTGGACGAGGAAGACGGACGACGCGGCCGTCTAGAGCTCCCTGTAAAGCAGTGGAACGGAATTCTCCTCAGCGACCTTGGTACAGAAGAGGAACGCGTGTTGTCCGGGCATCTAGGCGACTTGTCCGGGCAGAAAGGAGGGATGGTCCACGCGTTCATTCTCCCGGCTGAGTTCAGCGGGATGGAGAAAGATGCCTTCGAGCGGCGCAGAACCACCTGAGAAAGGTGCGACGCACTCAAAGATGGGGCATGGTTCGCGTGTGTGAGGGATACCATGGCGAAACCACCTGCAGAAGTCAGTTTCCCAGGTGACAAGAGTCGTCGCAAGAAGATACGGATGCGCGGGATAAAGCAGGCTTCCAAGGAGATTCAGCAGCGATTGGCGGGGAATCTCGAGGGGCTCCTAGACGATCCTGAGGTGTTCATGCCTGAAATCAGAGGGGAGTTAGATCGTTCGCTCTTCTCGAAAGACAAGATGGTTAAGACTCTGAAAGAGCTCTCTACTGTGGCTTCCAAGTGCAACGATCCTCGTTGGCTGCGCAAGCGCATGGCGAAAAGAAGCGGTGACCCTGTCTGTAACGCACTGGCAGGCAGCCTACTGGCTGCTTCAGAAGAGGAACACACCACCGTAGCGGTGTTCAAGAATCCACTCTACGGCGTAGCCAGTTACATTCGCAGAGGCAACGGAAAGCAGAGTCACTTGGCAGGGATCCAGAACTACACACACCCCAAAATGCGTCTTTTGGTATGGGACGACCACGCCAAATCGGGTCAGTGGTTCTTCTCATGGGACGGTGGTTTCGTCTTCTCCGGCTCCGAGCCGAATCCGCCGGACGAGTGGGTTGACTGGAGCTTGGACAATGCATCCATAGATCTCTCTGGTGATGATGTCCGATGGAGCAGTGGGCTCGAGGAGGCTACTGTCGGCGACGGGATGCTGACCGAGGCCGGGTGGCTGCGTCTGGAATTTCTCAATGGAACCGTGGTCGGCCTTTCGCAGGCCGCTTTGGCAAAGAGTGAGCGGCAGTTCGCCCAGAGTGTAGCGATGGGGATGATGCCGCCTCGCCTGAGCGATGTGGCGAAAGCAGAGTGGATGTGGAGGCCTGGGGGGTGGCCGGAGGAACGCGATCTTCCCCTGGAGAGTGAGGAGAATCTCAGCGAGGTCATCTCTGCTTGGATGCGGATGTCCTTCGACGACGCTGCTTTGGTACGTGCTTGCAGAAGCAGTATACTGAACTCGATAGGGGATGGTTACGTCGTCGGCACGCACTGGTTCGCAGAAGAAACGCGTGATGGCTTCCTGGAGCATATGGTCGGGAACTCAGAAGAAAAAGGGGCGGTGGCTTGTGTGTTGGATTCCTTGAACACGGGAATCCACGTCAGGACTGATGGCCTAGTGTTGGAGTTGGAGGAGGATGTGGTGCGCCTCGAGGATTCGTCCTGTCATCACAACCTAGTCGCATTGTGGCCGGACCACGGACTGACTGTCTTGGATGAGATGTACGGAATCTCGGGTGAGGAAGCGGAGTCGATCCACACCAAGCAACAACAGCGGAAGCAGGGCTTCGGAGCCTTCCTGCGCGAGCTCGGTGAAAGCCTCTCTACAGCCAAGCGTCTGGAGAGACTGCCATGGGACAGCGAGGCTTTGCCGGCTCCTCTCAACTTCGCTGATGAGATGGTCCGACATGCCGTCGAGAACGGCGTTGCCGCGACTGTTTCTAAGGCTCGCAAGGGCAAGGGCCTCGAGATGGCGATGGGGTGGGCTTGGCTCAATGTCCATGAGAGGACTGAGTCGGACGCCTGGCGATTCGATGAAGCCAGTCGAGACAAGGGCGGCGATTGGGTACCGGCTCTGAGAGCACTATGGGACGCTGCTGAAGACCTGCTTCTAAAGGACAATCTCGATGCGGTTCAGGACTACGAGGCTGCGATGAAGTGGCTCGCAGAGACCAGCGGCGCGGGTCCGATGCCCTGATTAGGCTCTGGACTCAAGGAATGTGTTGGCCGCAGCAAGAGCCTGATCCATGTCAGCCCACAGGTCCTCGACGTCCTCTATCCCGACGCTCATCCTAACGAACCCCGGGACTACTCCTGCCTCCCTGCGCACCTCTTCGGGCACAAACATGTGGCTGGTGTTGAACGGGCACTCGACGAGGCTCTGGGTCCCACCAAGGCTGGTGGCCTCGAATACGAGTTCGAGCGCCCTCATGTAACGCAAAGCGGCATCGTCGCCCCCCTTGACGACATAAGACAGCATCCCGGTTCCCTTCGGCATAATCCTCTGTGCCACCTCGTAGTCGACGTAACTGGGAAGAGAAGTGTGGTTGACGCTCTCGATCATAGGATGCGCCTCCAGTCTTCTCGCGAGCTCGGCGGAATTGGCTGAGTGAATGGGCATCCTAGCGTGGAGTGTACTCATCCCCCTCTCGAGCAGATAACACATATGCGGGTCTGCGGCGCCCCCCAGATGCACCTTCTTGGAGAATACCTCAGCCACTAGATCCTTGCGTCCGACAACGATACCTGCAATCAGGTCGGAGTGGCCGCCGAGGTACTTGGTGCCCGAGTGGATAACCAGATCGAAGCCCATGGAGATAGGATTGCAACCCCACGGCGTCGCGAAGGTGTTGTCCACTATTGCGATGAGGCCGTGCTTCTTGGCAATCGCAGCCATGGCCTCGAGGTCGCACACCTTGAGGACGGGGTTGGTCAGCGTCTCCACATAGAGCACCTTGGTATTCTCCTGAATGGCTGCCTCGTAAGACGAAGGGTCCCTCATATCAGCCATCGTGACCTCGATGCCGAATCTAGGGAGGTCCTCAGTCATGAATCCGTATGTGCCGCCGTAGCAGTCGGCGCTCGCAACCATGTGGTCGTCCTTTGAGAGCAGGGTCAGTAGCGTCGTGCTGACGGCAGACATTCCGCTCGCGAAAGTCTCCCCGTCCTCCGCCCCCTCAAGGGCAGCGACCTTCTCAGACACGGCCTCGGAGTTCAGGCTGGAAAGGCGGCTGTACAGCGCGGTGTGCTGGGCCCCGTCGGCCCAGCCCTGGTAGCGCTCGTCGGTGAGTTGGTAAGTCGAGGTCAGGAAGATCGGAGTAGAGGCTGCTCCCTCGATGTTCTGTGTGCCTGACCAGATCGCTCGCGTAGCAAATCGTTTGTCGGAGTACTCGTCGCTCATGATGCTCCGAATCGTGGTTGTGTCATCAACTATACGCCGGTAATATCAGAAAAATGTCGAATAAAAACTGTAATTATGGAAAATTATCGACTAAATGACGGAATATTTTATTTTATACCGTCACTCCCGAAAATCGTGCCAACATCTGAATTGGACGTCAAAGATGCTAGAATAGTGGCGATGCTGAAGGAAGACTCGAGAGCCAGCACCCAAGCGATAGCCGATGCATTGGGAATGCCCAGAGTCACCGTTCACGACAGGATAAGGAGGTTGCAGGAGAGGGGGGTTGTGCGGCGCTTCACTGTAGAGTTAGGGAAAGAGGAGTTAGGCTGGAGGCTGCACGCTTTCATCTTGGCAAACTGGGCAGGTGAGAGGGGGCAGACCGACAGACGAGATGTGGCTCAGGAAATCTGCAGCATGCCGTTCGTCGTGGGCTGCCACATAGTGACCGGGCAGTGGGACTTCATCATCGAAGTCCTAGCAAGGAACATGGAGGACCTCGGTGACTCGATCCTTGATGGCCTATCAGCAGTTCCTGGAGTCGGACACACCCAGACTCTGGTTTCGTTCTACAGTTTCGATGGAGAGGCAAGGGCTCTGAGCTAGACCAGCCCGATGGCAGCGAGCACCGAACCCAGATCGGCGTCAACCACTGTCGACTCAGCAAGCGAATTCTCGACAGCGACGCCGGGGTCTTTCAGACCGTGCCCGGTGACGGTGACCACGACAGTGCTGCCGTTTGGAATATCACCTCTGGAATGGGACTTGACAATGCCGGCTATCCCTGCTGCAGAGGCTGGCTCGACGAAAATTCCAGCCGTCCTAGCCAGCATCCTCTGAGCATCGAGAATCTCCTCATCGCTGACCATGTCTATTGCGCCTGAGGATTCGGTAGCTGCGTTGACCGCGTGCTCCCAGCTCGCTGGATTGCCGATGCGAATTGCGGTTGCCACCGTCTCAGGCCTCTCAACGGGGGCTCCGAGTACGATCGGTGCTGCTCCCTCGGCCTGCCAACCCATCATCCGGGGTAATTTGGAGCTATTGCCACCCTCACGGTACTCCTTGTAACCCATCCAGTAGGCCGTGATATTGCCGGCGTTGCCGACAGGTAGGAAATGCATGTCTGGAGCTTCGCCTAGAGCGTCACAGACTTCGAAGGAAGCCGTCTTCTGACCTTGGATACGATATGGGTTGATGCTGTTGACCACCTCGACGTCCTCCCTCTTGCCGAGTTCTCTGACGATTTCTAGAGCGTCGTCGAAATTGCCTCTAATCTCAAGGGTCTGAGCGCCGTGAATCAGTGCCTGGGCCATCTTGCCGTAGGCTATCTTTCCCTCAGGGATCAACACAAGGCATCGCATGCCGGCGCGCGCGGCGTATGCTGCTGCCGAAGCGCTGGTGTTTCCGGTGCTCGCGCACGCCACTATGCGTGCACCTCGCTCGACCGCCTTGGAAACGGCCAGTGTCATGCCCCTGTCCTTGAACGAGGCCGTGGGATTCAATCCCTCATACTTCACGAAGAGACGGAAATCGCCGCCGAGCTTGCTGACGATTCCCGGTGCCTCAATCAAAGGAGTCCCGCCCTCATTCAGAGAGATCACTGGTGTGTCTTCAGAGACTGGCAGGAATCGGCGATAGCGGCGTATCACGCCATGCTCTCCCATGCTCCAGCCTGACGGGGTTCAGCCATGAACCTCACCCGGCTGCCCGAGTCGTCCCGCGATGTTGAGGCAGATTGCAACGACGGGGCCGATGAGGACGGCGAAGAGGATGGTGCCAACCCAGAAAGTGCCTCCTAGGAGCCAACCCAGAGCCAATACGCTCACCTCTATGGCAGCCCTGACTCTGCCGATTGGAAACCCGGACACCTTCTGCAACCCGGTCATCCAACCGTCCCTCGGACCCGGCCCCAGATTTGCTGTGAGGTACAGGCCACTGCCGATTCCGATTAGCAAGACACCTGCAAGCACCTGGAAGAGCGCGATTTCGAAACTATCTGGGGTAGGCAGACGGGGTACCATGACCTCGATCGCGGCGGCGATTAGGATGACGTTGAGTATGGTGCCTATTCCTGGCTTCTCCTTCAGGGGAATCCATAGAAACAGGACGGCTACGCTGACGAGGAAAGTCGCTTGGCCGACAGACCTATCGATATTCTTCGCGATTCCTTCAGCCAGAACCGTCCACGGGGTGTTGCCGATCCCGGCGGCGATTAGGATGGCGTCTCCTGTGCCGAAAATCCAGAGTCCGATAAGTAGGATGGCGAGGGTTTGCGCGCGTGGCCTCGTGGTCATGGGGTCATCCGCGCTCCACCATGTGAGCGGGACTTCCTTTGCTGGCCCGAGGAGGGGAAGGAGGCGCATGGCCCACGATGGGGCCTCAGCCTTGAACCCAATAGGAATAACCGGATGTGCTACTAGCCTCCCACGCCGCTATCTGCGGTGTGTCGTATGGATGATCGGTGAGAATAGCCTCGATGAGCGCCTCCTTGTTCTCGGCACTGGTCTTAATCTCTAAGCGCCACTCTTCGGAGCTCTGAGTGGCCCCCTCCCAAGAGTATACGGAGGTGATAAGGTCTCTCTGAACACAAGCGGCGAGGCCGTTTTCGACCAACGCCGCGGACCAAGCGCCGACAATCGCCTCAATCCAGTCCCCTGGAAGGGTGGTCTGGACAATCCAAATGACCTGATTCATGGCACTGCGAAGGGGTTGAGACGAATCAACTCGATGGCATAGTTTGAATGTATGAGGTCCCTGAGCCTAGGTACGGTGAGGTCATGCAGGAGTGGACTGTGCCAATCGATACGGGTGAAATCCCAGAAAGCGGCACTCACTTCGACGTAATCGTTGTCGGGGGAGGGCCGGCAGGTGCAGCGGCTGCCTCATACAACGCGTTGAACGGTTGCAAGGTCCTGCTCATCGAGAAAGAGGTATGGCCACGAGACAAGGCATGTGGTGATGCGGTCGGCGGTAAATCGCTCTCTCACGTAGAAGAGTTGGGTGTGAAGAAGATGGTTGAGGCGACCCCTCATTTCCGTGTCGATTCAATCGTCTTCGGTAGCGCCAACGGATCTGAGGTCCGAGTCATGCTGCCGGAGGAGGCTTTCGAGAAGATGCAATCCGGCTACGCTCTGCCGAGGGTGCAATTCGACTACATGATGTTCAAGCGAGCTAATGAGTTAGTGCTGGAGGGCGGTGGCTCGGTGATTCAGGGATTCGCGGTAACAGAGGTCCTGCATGAAGGGGAAGAAGAGGAGGCGAGGATTGTCGGGGTGACTGGAAAGTTCGGCGGGAAGCGCTCGGAGGGTCCTGATTACTCGTTCAACGCGCCTCTGACGGTCGGGGCGGCTGGCTACAACTGCCCCGTAGCCACCATGGTGAGCGAGGGGATACACGGTGAGCCTTTCATGGATAATGAGCACTTCTGCGGCGCCTACCGTGAGTATTGGGAGAACGTCGAGGGATTCTCCGGATCGAGTGGCCCGATCGAGATACACTTCATCGAAGGCGTGATTCCCGGATACTTCTGGCTCTTCCCGGTGAGCGAGGGTGTGGTCAATGTTGGGATCGGGATGGTCATAGCCGAGCAACGAAAGCAGAAGGGGATACGAAAGTCATTCAAGAAGATGCAGAAGTTCGTGACCGAGGAGCATCCCCGATTCAAGAAACGTTTCGCAAACGCCACCCTTGTTGCAGGCTCGGGGAAGGGTTCGCTGTTGCCCTTCGGTTCGCCGCGCAAGAACCCCTCCTCCTTCCAGCCGCGACGCGTTGCCATGGCCGGTGCGATGTGCATTGGTGACGCAGCGAGCCTCGTGGACCCATTCAGCGGAGAGGGGATAGGGAACGCATTGGTGAGCGCGAAGATGACGTCGAAGTTCTTTGACCGGCAGACGCACTCAGACGGCTTCCCAGAAGAGTCCGCAGTCGAGTACATGACAGAACTTTGGGGTTCCCTGGGTGGAGAATTGACCAACTCTTACAAACTGCAGAAGTTAGTCAAGAAGAAGCGTCTGATGAACTGGTTCGTCAAAAGGGCCGCTAAGAAGGAAGCGATTAGGGAGATGATGAGTGAGATGATCGCCAGCAAAGAAGAGCAAACGGTGCTCTGGAGCCCTTGGTTTCTCGTCAAAACCCTGCTCCTGCCATGAGGTGATTGGATGGCCGAACTGGATGCTTCGCTCGATGGAATCAGGGTGGTGTTCCTCGACCTCGATGGGACGCTCTACCTCGGCAACCAGCTGGTCGAAGGAGCCTTGGATTTCCTCTCAAGACTGGAGGGGTCGGGCATCCGGAGGTTCTTCCTCTCCAACAACTCGAGTCGTTCTGTCGCCCAGTACGTCGAGAAGCTACAGGGAATGGGAGTCCCAGCGACATCGGATGATGTTCTGCTCTCCACACACGACTTGCTCTCGTGGCTCAGCGTGAACGGCGTTTCGCAGACCTATCTGGTCGGGACAACCGGAATGCGGCAGATGCTTGAGGACGCGGGTGTCTCAACCGATTCTACGGATCCGCAGTACGTCGTACTGGGTTACGATACCGAAATCACCTACGAGAAGCTCAGCACGGCTTCCGTTCATCTCCACAAAGGTGTCCCGATGGTCGCAAGCCACCCGGACACGGTCTGTCCTTCACCTGATGGCGGTCTGCCAGACACGGGGGCTTACATGGAGCTCTTTGAAGCGGCCACGGGGATCCGCCCGGAGCATGTGTGCGGAAAGCCAAACGCAGGGATGATCCTGCACAAGGTCGAGTCCCTAGAACTGCGCCCGGAGCAGTGCGCGATGATCGGTGATCGGCTCTACACGGACATGGAGATGGCAGACAGGGCCGGGGTCCACGGCGTACTGGTGCTCAGTGGGGAGGCCACAATGGAGGAACTCGAGGCTGCTCCGCAGGCCCCTTCCTTGGTGGTCGGCTCCGTTGACGAGCTGGCTCGATAGAGGGAGAAACCCTCAATCACGGCAGCCCCTGCCGAACTCGTGAGTGAAGGACTGGTCACAGTAACTGGAGCGAGTGGTTTCATCGGCAGCCACATCGTCGCCAACCTGCTAGCCCGGGGGAGGACAGTAAGAGCGACAGTGCGGGATTCCTCTGACCCAATTAGAGTCGACCATCTGAAGGCGCTTGCGATGGCCGACGGCGGGAGCCTCGAGATAGTCGAAATGGACCTGTTCGATGCGGCTTCGGTGAACGCCGCCATCGCCGGGTGCACCGATCTGATACACACCGCAGCCGCAGTGAGGATCAGTGCCAAGGACCCGCAGAGGCAGATTGTCGACCCGAGCGTGATAGGAACACAGAATGTGGTTGCGGCAATCGATGCCGCGGGAACGGTCGAGAGGTTCGTGCACACTTCGTCCACCGCCGCCATCAGACCTATGAGGTGGAGAGACGGGGAGACGCTGACCACCGAGACCTGGGCTGATGATGCTACGCTCGATGGCAACCCGTACGGACTGGCGAAGGTCGAGGGGGAGCGTGTGGTTAGGAATTGGCACGCTGCATCAGACCCGCAGACCCGTCCGCGCATGGTGACGATACATCCCAGCGTGGTGTTCGGGCCACCGATGAGCAAGATCCACCTGCGCGGTTCACTCGCTTTCGTGATGGCGCTCGTCCGACGAGAGTTCCCGGTGGTGCTACCAATGCAGGTCAACATAGTCGATGTGAGGGACGTCGCCGAGGCCCATGTCAGGGCATTGACTCAGGGTGAGGACGCCGGTCGCTATCTCACAGTTAGTGGGGACATGCAATTCAAGGACATCTCGCTCGCACTCAGGAAGGCCCACCCTGAACTCAAGACACCCACATTCACCCTACCGTACCCGGCGGCACTGGTGGTCTCAATCTTCCACAAGAAGCTGAGTCTTGCCTGGGCTCGCCAGCACCTCCGGCGGCGGTTATACTGGGATGCGACTCCGGCGGAGAGAGATCTAGGGATGACTTGGAGAGCTCCCCAAGAGGCTCTTCTGGACTCTATGCCAGTAATTCTAGAGAACGACTGGGTATAGGATTGGTTTTGAACGGGGCTACTAACCGAGTGTCGTGACCAGAGTAGCTCACCTGCTCGTGTTGCTGATGCTGAGTTCTACAATCAGCGGTTGCCTGTGGTGGGGGGAGGACGAGGTCGTCGAAGAGGAAACAGGTCCGTTCGATTTCGAACAAGAGGTGCCAATCACCACGTGGTACCACTACCCCGGGACGGTGTCGGAGCCCTGGGCTGTCGATGCCACCGATAGTGCTGCGGTGTCTGCGGCAAACATCACAGCAAACCTGAGTGAGAACAGTACCCCCTACTTCGCCAACGCGACCTACTACGGAACCGGGTTCGACACATTCGAGCCGACCATTGGAGTCACTTCTTCGGGAGCCATCTTCTTCACCAGCTGGAACGGTCTAGGTGACGGCACTCACATCATCCGCTCACGTGATCAGGGGCAGACATGGGAGGATGTCGGACCGTTCGGGACCGTGGACGAGGACTCGGGGCAGACCCCTAACTCCAACGACCCCTACATCTACGTGGACAAGTTCACAGACAGGCTGGTCAAGTTCGACATGCACGCACTCGCTGCTATGTTCGTTGAGTACTCCGACAACGACGGGGACTCATGGAGCGTCCCGTACCCCGTCGAGGGGTACTACGTGACCCAAGACCATCAGAGCATCGCCTCGATGCCTCATTCGAACGCGATTTCTGGGGAGGTCGTCTATGTCTATTGCATCAACACGGGCTCCCCCGCTGCCGGGGCCCAGTGCTCGCGCTCGCTCAACGGCGGGCTGTCGTGGGATGTGCAGAGGATTGGCTACCCGAGCAGCAGCTTCCCGCAGTGCTCCGGACTGCACGGCCATGTCGCTGGGGGAATCGACGGGGCCGTCTATCGAGGCAACCCGTCATGCGAGGGTCCGGCGGTGTACCGCTCGCTGGACGGTGGCTATTCATGGACAGAACACACAATCACGACCGAGATCGGGATGCAACAGGGCTGGCACTCTCATGAGGTCGCAACCGCCGTGGACGATGCCGGGAACCTCCATGCTACTTGGATCGGCACCGACATGATGCCATGGTACGCCAACTCAAGGGACCAAGGAGACACTTGGAGCGAGCCGATGATGGTCGCGGCCCCTGGGGTCAACGAAACCGGTTTTCCCACAGTGTTCGCCGGTGCGGAGGGGCGTGTGGTAGTAGGTTACATAGGTGAGGTTAACGATGTCGAGAGCAATGCCTCGAACAGTGGTTGGTCGGGTTACATGGCGATTATGACTGACGCCTTCGCCGAGCGTCCTCTGATTACCAGTGTGGCCGTGAACCATCCGGATGACCCCTTGGACATCACCTCAGACTGTGGTAACGTCCGCTGCGGCGGCTTCGGCGACTTCATAGACGTCGAAATCGATGATGAGGGAAGGCCTTGGATTGCTCTTTCTCACAACACAGGCGGCTTCGAGGAGGCTGTGATAGGTACCCTGACAGAGGGGCCTGCCCTGTATGGGGAGTTGGCGTACCTGCCTGTGTTACCAGTCGGGGGCAATTCAACCCTCAAGATGGGATGACTGGTCGCCGTTCATCTGATGTATGCGTGCCATGACCGCGCATCGTGCGAACCGTAGCTTGGCTTCTCGTCCTCCTGATGCTATCAGCGCCTCTAGGAGGCTGCTTCGGAGAGGAGGAAGTCGAGGAGATAAAAGAGAATGTGTTCGATCTGCTCTGTCCCGATGGGATAGCAAACAACACCTGGTACCACTACACGAACGCGACTGACGCAACGAAGGTATCCGATGTGTTCAACGGTACTTCGGTGTTGGTGGGGAACAACGCGCCTGCTTGCGCCTCCGGCACTTACTACGGCATCGGGATGACTACTTTCGAGCCCACGGTGGGAGTCACTTCAGCGGACAACCTCTACATGACCAGTTGGGGTAATGGAGACTCTGGTGCGACAGCCATAGTACGTTGCTCCGGCATGATCGGGATGGCCAATGTAAGCGATTATGTCTGCGAGGACGTCTACAGCGTCTTCCTACCCGTGGCGAACAGCAACGACCCTTACCTCTACGTCGATCCGTGGACGGATCGTGTGATGAAATTCGACATGCACGCTCTTCTCGGAATGACTGTGGAGTGGTCGGATAACGAAGGCGAGAGTTGGGTTGGCCCTTCGGTTGCGACAGGATGGTCGGTGCAGGACCATCAGACCATCGCATCCTCGCCCTATCCGGCACTCCTGCACCCCACCACCTGGGTGTTCTGCGTCAACGGCAACTACCCCTACCCGGTCTGCGCCGCCAGCAACGACGGGGGGTTGTCTTGGGGGCCTGAGCTTCCGGGTGCGCCAAACGGCTGCAACAGCGGAGGGCTCACCGGGCACATGATGGGGTCGGAGAACGGCAACTTCTACCGCGGCAACAGAGGATGCAACGGGGGCGAGGGCTACTCCATCTACCGCAGCACCAACGGGGGCATCACCTGGACAGAGCACCCACTGCCCACTGAGACGACTGGGACGGCAGAGACCTGGAACTTCGAGGAGGCGCAGGTCTACCCTGATTCCGACGATAACGTACACGCGATGTGGATGGGGTCAGACAACATGCCGTACTACTCCTACTCTACGGACGAAGCAGAGACGTGGAGCGAGCCGATGATGGTCGCCCCACCGATCGGCCTCAACGGAACTGGGTTCCCGGTGCTGACTGCAGGGGGTCCCGGTCAGGTCGCATTGGGCTATCTAGGGGACTCCGGGGGGGATACGTGGAACGGTTACCTCACAGTCATCACAGACGTGTTCAGTCCGATGCCCCTGATGACGACGGTACAGGTCAACGGATGGGGGGACCCGCTCGACACCACTGCTGATTGCGGCTTCAACCGGTGTGGCGGATTCGGGGACTTCAATGACATCGTAATCGACCAGTACGGCAGGCCCTGGTTCGGCCTCGCTCACAATGTAGGTGGGGAGATCGGTATCTTCGGGACCATGACCGTCGGACCGTCACTGCGCGGCAACGGCACACTGACCGAGCTACCGCCCGGTGGGCCGGGCACCCTCTAGAACACCTCTGGATAGAGGTTGTACGCCTGATAGGAGAAGCTCACGGCGAAGCCGAGCATGGCTAGCCCGCAGATGACCATCGCGATGCGGTACTTGCGTGGAGACAGCCAGGTGCCACCACCTACGAACAGCCATGCGATCGATGCCTTCACCAGTATGATGGTGATCAGGAAGCAGATGGCGTAGAGAATAGGTGCCAGCGGTTCCTGCTCCGCTGCCGAGGCCATCAGAGGGCCACCGATTAGGAACCAGAACATGTACACATTAGGATTCAGGAGATTAGTCAGCACACCGCGCTTGAAAGACCCAGTTGCGTCGTCATCCGTCTTCCCGGGGTCAGGCGACTCCAGAGAGAAGCACTCCAAGCCCATCTTGGTCAGAAACAACGCCCCGAGAAGCGAGATTGAGAACAGAACAGGGGGCTGTGTGGCCATCCAATCTGCTAGGAACAGACTTGCGATTATCATCGGGCCGTCAGTGAAGATGGGGGCAGCGGCTGTCCACATACCGGCCTTCAGTCCCTTAGAAAGGGACTCTCTGATTACCATAGTCAGTAGCGGGCCTGGCTTGATGCCCTCGATGATCCCGAGCGCAATTCCCGCCGCCGCAAGGCTGGCGATCAGATCCGTCTCCATGTCCTAACGCCTCAAGTTGATGGCCAACTTCGCTAGGAGTTTTAGTATCTCCAGATACAGCCAGACGAGGGTGACCATCAGACCGAAGGCCGCTCTCCACTCCAGTTGTTTGGGGGCACCTCTCTCCACTCCCTTCTCGATGAAGTCAAAGTCCGCGACCAAGCAGAGTGCCCCTATCCCTACGACAAACAGGGAAAATAGGATGCCATACGGCCCGGCACCGTGGATATACGGAACATGGTACCAACCAGAGACTGAGCCTATGATTGAAATTACATAGATGAGCACGATAGCAACCAACGCTGAAGTGACTGCTATCTGCGTGTTGCGATCCCAAGCGATGAGCCCCGCTCTGTAGATGGCTATCATGGCACCGAGTATGAGGAAGGTCAGGAGTGCAGCTAGGATGCCAATTCCTGGCATCTCCAAACCGACCTCGAAAACCCATGTAATTCCCCCTAGGGCGAGGCCTTCCAAAGCAGCGTATGTGCAAATCAACATCGGATTCAAAGAGCCAGAAAAAATCACTATCATAGCTACGACAAAACCTCCCAATGCTCCAATTAAAATCAGAGATGATGCCTCTGGCATTGAAAAGGCCGTCATTATGGCGGTGGTTGCGGTAATCAAGAGGAGGATACCTGTCTTCTCGGCAACTCCCTCGATGGACATCAGGTTGGATTCCTCATCCCACCAATTGGCCTCCTTGTAGGAGCTCTTGTCGAAGGTGGCGTCGGACAGCGCTGGGTTTCCTGAGCGATACATTTGGTAATCCTGATGCGGTCCACCTTCTCAAGGCTTAGGCCGGCCTCGGGCTCATACCTTGCCAACCAGATGCTGGCCCGTGTAGCTGTCGGGATTCTTTGCGATCTCCTCGGGTGTGCCCTCGGCGACTATCAATCCACCACACTCCCCCCCTTCCGGACCAAGATCCACGACCCAGTCAGCGCACTTGATCACATCGAGATGGTGTTCAATGACGATGACCGTGTGGCCGTTGCGCCTGAGTCGGAGCAATACCTCGATGAGTTGATGGATATCGGCCAAAGCGAGACCTGTGGTTGGCTCATCGAGGATGTAGACGGTGTGCTTCCCCGCAGGTCGGCGGAGCTCGGTTGCGAGTTTGACGCGCTGAGCCTCTCCCCCTGAGAGTGTGGTGGCGGGCTGGCCGAGGTGGATGTAGCCCAGACCGACGTCTCTGATTGTCGAGAGGATGCGGAAAATCGAACGTTGGTTGGCGAAGAACTCGCAGGCCTCTGCCACATTCATCTCGAGGACGTCATGGATGTTCTTCCCCCGCCATTCGACCTCGAGGGTCTCGCGGGTGTATCGCTTGCCCTTGCAGACATCGCAGACCACCCAGACATCGGCGAGGAAATTCATCTCTAACTTGGTTGAACCTGCTCCCTTGCAGGCTTCGCACCTACCCCCCCTGACATTGAAGGAAAATTGCCCTGGTTGATAGCCGCGCTCCTTCGCCAGATTCGTCTTGGCGAAGAGGTCGCGTATCGGGGAGAAAGCGCCGGTGTAGGTGGCCGGGTTGGAACGAGGGGTGCGACCAATCGGAGATTGATTGATTGCGATGGTCTTGTCGATGTGCTCGAAGCCCTCTATTCTATCGTAACTCCCGGGAGTCGTGTCCGCTCCGTGCAACTCGCGCACAAGAGAAGGCGCGATAGTCGAGGACACGAGGGAGGTCTTACCAGACCCTGACACGCCGGTTACAGCCACCATGCAGCCCAGAGGGATGCGGACGTCTATGTCTTGCAGGTTGTTCTCTCGCGCGCCCCTGACAATCAGCCAGCGGTCTTCCTCGGGACTCGCCCTGTCTTCAGGCAGAGGTATGCTCTCCCTGCCTGAGAGATACGCCCCGGTAACGCTTTCTTTGCTCGTTAACAAATCGTCCAACACACCGCTAACGACAATGCGTCCACCCTCCTTGCCGGCTCCGGGTCCGAGATCGATGAGCCAGTCGGCCTGACGTAATGTGGCCTCGTCGTGCTCGACCACCAGCAGGGTGTTACCGAGAGAGGTGAGTTCTCTGAGAGTTTCGAGCAGCCGGCCATTGTCCCTCGGGTGAAGGCCGATGCTCGGCTCGTCGAGGACGTACATGACCCCGGTGAGACGGGTTCCTATCTGGGTGGCGAGGCGGATCCTCTGCGATTCACCACCCGAAAGCGTGTTGGCGCGGCGGTCAAGAGTGAGGTAGTCGAGGCCGACGAGAGCAAGGAAACGGAGGCGTGACTCAATCTCCTTGATTATCTCTCTAGAGATGAAGAGCGAGCGTTCGTCGAGATGCTCGGTCTGGTTGACCGTGTCTGTGTCTGGTACGTCGCGATCCAGTTTGTCCCATGTGTCATCCAGTCCTCCGAGGCGCCAGTGCTGAACAACGGCCAGCGCCTCAAGGACGCTGCAGAATGAGATATCTGGCAGTGATACGCCACCGACGGTGACCCTGCTGACTGCCTCATTGAGCTTCTGGCCGTTGCACTCCGGACAGGGTTCATCATTCATGTAGGAAGTGAGGCGGGAGCGGGTCCGATCTGAACTGGTGTCGGTGTAAGTCCTCCTCAACCGGGCGAAAACACCCTCCCATGGCCGGACCATCCTGTAAGAAGAGCCGCTCTTAGAGCGGAACTCGAAGTTGATTGAGGTGCTGCCTGTGCCGTTCAGCAGTATGTCTTGGGCGTCATCATCCAACTCCCCGAAGGGGGTGTCCGAGGGAATGCCGTAGTGATCACAGGTCTGCGTCATCTGTCTGCGATACCAGCCGGACATCATCGACCGGCGAAATGGTCTGATGCATCCTTCCTCAACCGTGGCCACACGGTCTATCACAAGATCGTGTGAGAAATTCCTCTGCACACCCAGACCATGGCAAGAGGGGCAGGCTCCCAGAGGATTGTTGAAAGAGAATACGCGTGGACTCATCTCTGGGAGGAAAGCGCCGTGCACCGGGCATGCGAACTCCTCTGAATAGGCTATGCTCTCGCCGTCCTCGGTCTGGAATCTCTGCTCCTCGGAATCGTCGGACTTACGTGGTTTGGGTGTTTTGAGGCTCTCTACAGCAACCGCTCCGGCCCCGAGTCGGAGGCCCGCGTCGATAGCTTCGGTCAGTCGTTGTCGGTTTGATCGGGTCAAGCGCATTCTGTCGATTCTCACATCTATGTCATGACGGAGATTCTTCTCTAACTCCGGAGGGTTCTCGAAATTGGCATCACGCCCATTCACTCTGCCCTCAAGATACCCCTGCTCGACCAGGGCTCGGAATAGGTCGGCGTGAGTCCCCTTCCGATTGCGCACCGCAGGGCTCCAAACGGCCACCGCATGGCCCTCGAATCGCCATAGCACATCGTCGACTATCTCCTGAACTGTTCTGCGGGCGACTTCCCTCTCACACTGAGGGCAGTGAGGGAGGCCGACCCTAGCCCAGAGGAGGCGAAGGTAATCCATGATCTCGGTGACAGTGGCTACGGTGGAGCGCGGGTTGTGGCTGCCGTGCTTCTGATCAATGCTGATGGCAGGCGAGAGTCCTTCGATGCTATCGCAGTCGGGTTTCTTCATCTGACCGAGGAACTGCCTCGCATAGGAACTCAGGCTCTCGACATAACGACGCTGTCCCTCGGCGTACAGGGTGTCGAAGGCGAGGCTTGACTTCCCCGAGCCGGACACCCCAGAGAGGACGACGAACTTGCCCCTTGGAATCTTGACGTCGATGTTCTGGAGATTGTGGGTACGGGCTCCTCGGACCTCTATCCATCCATCCTTGGCAGCGCCGTTCTTCAATCGCTTAGCCATGTCTCAACTTCCTTGTGGAAGCATGCGTGCGCGAGGATGTCCTTGAATTCATGTATTGAGGGGGGACTATTCGCTATCGATGCAAAGACCAGTGAGGCACCACAACTAGGGGAGGAGTTGTACTACGCCCATCAAAATGAGGTTTCTACCGGCACCAGAGTGCGTCGATTGTGTCGCCGGCCTCCGCGTCGGTGTCGGGCGGGAGCAATGTCAGACCGTTGTGGGCCACCATGCTGTGGATGTTGCCGCTGCCCTGGTGGGTGTGGACAGAGGCAATCAGGCCGTCCTCGCCTACCTCTATCTTGATTCTCCTCATGCAGAGTTTGCCGGGCGCTCCCTTCATAGGATCTGCAAGTTTTACCCTCACCTGATCAGCAAGCTTCGGGCCGAGCTCGGGGTCCGCGCCCATGCAATGGGATATCCAAGGCGCGACAAGGGCGATGAATACCACGTGGCTGCTGACTGGGTTGCCAGGCAGCCCGAAGAGAGGGACGCCGTTCCAAGTGCCGAATAGTGGTGGGCCACCGGGCCGAAGTTTGATTTTCCAGAATACTGGTTCCCCTTCTTCCTCCATCAGTCTGCGTACCAGATCCCACTGGCCCATGCTGACCCCACCGCTGGTCAATATTGCGTCACAACTCTCAGCGGCCGAATCAAATGACTCGCGAAGACCTTCGAGATTGTCGTGGACGGAATCAAAACGGACGGCCTCTCCCCCCATTTTCTCTATCATCGAGGCGAGGCCGAAGGAGTTCGACTCGTATATCTCTCCCTCGGTAAGGCTCAGTCCGGGTTGGACTAGTTCGTCACCCGTGCTTATCACGGCAATTCTCGGGCGGGAGACGACTTCGAGTTCTCCGTGGCCCATGGTCGCGGCGAGGGATATCTCAGCAGGACCCATCTGCATGCCAGTATGCAAGGCGATGTGTCCCTCGATGAGATTCTCGCCTTTACGACGGATGAAATTGGGACGGGCCTTGCCGAGAACACGGACAGTGCCTTCCTCTTCCTCTGAATCCTCTATCATGACGATGGCATCGGCACCAAGTGGCATCGGCGCGCCCGTCATTATTCTGCACGCCTCTCCAGAAGACACGGGAGGAGGGGTTTCGCCCCCGGGTTGACTGGTGCCGACAATTCTCAGTCTGGTGTCTTTCTGAGTGCAATCCCCCACACGAACAGCCCACCCATCCATAGCGGAGTTATCGAAACGGGGGTCGTCTACCTTGGAGGCGAGATCAGTGGCTAAGACTCGTCCTGAAGCCTTGCCCAGGCCCGCCTTCTCAGTGCGTCTATTGAATGGATAAGCGTGAGTGAGTTGAATCCCACGCTCGAGGGTGACGCTCGTCTCCATGGCACTTGAGCAGCGGTCGAGTTGAAGTGTTCTTCCTATGTGGATAATATGTGGTTACAACAGAGTTTGGGCTCATCCTCGCTGGCCTATTCCTCGTGGCTCTGCTGTACTCGTCAGTAGGGCATGGAGGAGGGTCGGGGTACCTCGCCATTCTGTCTCTGACCTCCTACGGAACGATGGAGGTGGGGTGGTTGAAGCAGTACGCGTGGTGCCTCAACCTCATCGTCGCCGGGATTGCTTTCTGGCATTACAGTAAGGCCGGGCACCATGTGAGGGAGATGACCGTTCCACTCGTAGGCGCCAGTGTTCCGTTTGCATTGATTGGAGGGTACCTGAGGGTCGACGGTGCGCTATACGACACCCTGCTGTCTGTGACACTGATCTGGGCAGCGTGGAGGCTGTTACTGATCAAGAGAGATTTTGTTGGTGTTGGTATTGGGCCTCCAGGCCTGAGAGAAGCCTTGCCTGTGGGGGGAGCGATTGGTCTGGCTAGCGGTCTGATCGGTGTGGGAGGGGGTATATTCCTGTCACCGGTCGTCCTGCTCAGACGCTGGGCCACACCAAAGGTGGCGGCGGCAACCGCGGCGGCATTCATCTGGCTCAACTCGGCGGCTGGTCTCGCTGGTGCAGGACTCTCTGGACAGCTCCAGATAGAGATGGAGATATTGGGGTTCTTCGGCATCGCGGTCCTTTTCGGTGGTCTCGCAGGCTCTCGCTATGGTGCGGATGTGGCCCCACAGATACTGGTGAGGAATTTGTTGGTGGTGGTCCTGCTCGTAGCCGCTTCGAGACGTGTGGTGAGTGTGCTCGGTCTTTGAGGTAATCAGCCACCAATCACGTCTTCATGGCCACATTCTGAGTAGGCACAGATGACTTTGTAACGCTCGCGTTTGGGTTGGGGGATCTGCATTATCGAGCCGCACATCGAGCACTGGTGGGTGACGACCTCGGCTTCTTGAGCCTCTAGATCCTCGTACGGCTCGAGGATTTGTTGAGTGACCGTCCAACCCACCTGGTCTTCATAGGACTCTTTTTCTTCCTTTATCTTGGACTGCCTGAGGCCCAATTTGATGCGGATTTTTCGGCCCCTCTTCTTTGGCTTGCCTTGTGGGGGTGCTTTCGGCTTCCCCGAAACGGGTCGCTTTCTCCTTTTCGGTCGTGGCTTCTTGCCTTGGGGCGGGGGGGCCTTCTTCGGTTTAGGTGGAGGAGGTGCTTTCCTTGCCTTGGGTGGTGGCGGAGGGGCCTTCTTCGGTTTAGGTGGAGGAGGTGCTTTCCTTGCCTTGGGTGGTGGGGGTGG
>Ga0207966_1000064_pt1 | contig 54728 bp, 55 predicted proteins | sample Knorr_S23_td_NAD_FD_185611 | JGI IMG/M metagenome (GOLD analysis project Ga0207966, IMG submission 185611) | Marine microbial communities from Southern Atlantic Ocean transect - Knorr_S23_td_NADW_ad_2500m_LV_B (SPAdes) (version 2) | ecosystem: Environmental > Aquatic > Marine > Oceanic | place...
CTGGTCGGCCTGTAAAGATGCACCAATGTTTTTCCCCACATCCAGATCAGCAATATCAATCGATAGAATCTCGAATGCAGTTCCAGCATCTAATCCCTTTTCTAAAACAGTGCGGGAAATATTATCAGGATTTTCCAACACAGCAGTATAATTATTGGAAGAACCAATTGCGCTCACAATCCCTTCGCCAACACGGGCAATGATCGTTTCATCTGTAGCGCCGCCAATCAGGCCGGGGATATTTGTACGTACGGTCACACGAGCACGTGCTTTCAATTCAATGCCATCTTTAGCAACGGCTGCTAAATACCCTTTTTGTGGGACATCAATCACTTTGGGATAAACAGAGGTTTGGACAGCTTCTTTCACATCCCGGCCCGCAAGATCAATTGCAGTAGCTGTTTCAAAGGTGAGTGGAATATTGGCTTTATTTGCAGCAATCATGGCGTCCACAATATTTTGGATATTTCCACCTGCCAGATAATGTGTTTCCAGCATGTCGGTGGCAATGGTCACTAATCCTGCTTTGTGAAGATTAATGACACCATCGGTGACCAGTCTTGGTGATATTTTTCGCAGTCGCATGCGGATGAGATCCACAATTCGGATGCGACCCAAACCAAGGGACACGATTCCTTGTATCCACATCCCAATAGGGACAAAATACAAAATCAGGATCACCGCAAAGGCGATCATTGCTAACATAAACATTTGAACTACGGGCATAATATTGCTCCTTTTTTATTCTTTAATTAATTCTCGTACAACGATCCGGTTCCCATCAACGGACAGGATCTGGACTTCTGTGCCTTTTTCAATGAATTCTCCTTCACTCACCACAAAGACCCTTTGGTCACCAACCTTGACCCAACCGGATGGATGAAGGTCTGAATCAGCAATTCCATTTTCTCCGCTTAAGGATTCCCATCCGAATGTATTGGTAAAACCATCTTCTTTTTTCTGGACGTCCGGCGCGGTGAGTTGTGTCCAGAATTTTGTTTTAATCATTATTTTTCCAAGCAGGTAAAGTCCAATAATGGCGCCAATAATTCCAATTAAAAATCCATCCATGGCTTGATTTATAATTTCATCGCCCACAGGAACCTCCGGTAACAATAACAAATAAAGTCCGTACAGCATGAGTCCAATACCGCCGACGCCCGCTACCCCAAATCCCGGGATAACAAGGATCTCCAATAGTAAAAGTGCGAGCCCTGCAAAAATGAACATCATGTCTGACATGGTAGCTAATTCAGCAATGTAGGATGCTCCCAAAGAAAGGATCAAACAGGTGAGGCCTACGAATCCGGGAATTCCCCACCCGGGACTTTGGAGTTCAAACAAAATCCCCAGAAACCCGAAGGTAGTTAAAAGGGATGCCACAACCGGGTTAGTTAAAAATCGAACTACTGCTTCAGACCAATTCTCACTGGACTCAATTACGTCGACAGATGAATAACCGAGACTATCCAGCAGCGCTTCTATATTTTCTGCGGTCCCATCGGCGATGTGATATTTTACTGCCTGTTCAGTCGTGAGCGAAATCAATTTCCCTTCTTTTCGGCCTTCAATATCTGTCACTTCTACGGAATCGCCATCAATCACAAGGTGGGTGAAATTCAATTCTTCGTCCACCATCCCACGGGCGATCTTCTTACTGCGTCCCCGCTTTTCGGCAGTGGATGCCATTTCTTCCCGCATAAAACTGATAACCTTTTCACTCCCTTTTTTACCGGACATATCCACGGCTGTAGCAGCACCAATAAGTCCGCCTCCAGTCATATAAATTTTTTCACAGGAAAGAGATATGAGCGCACCGGCAGAAATAGCGCGTCGATTTATAAAAGCTATGGTTGGAACTTTTGAACCAAGAATTGCATCTTTGATCTGGGTGGCGGCATCAACGCGACCGCCAAAGGTATTAATATCAAAAATAACTGCTTTGGCGTTGTTGGCTTCAGCCTCTTTCAAAGCTCTTTCAATAAAAGGTGGAAGACCGAGATCAATGACGCCACTGATAGGGACTCTGTAAACAACATCGGGGTATATAATTGAAAAACAGAATAAGATGGTTAATAAATTTCGTCTCATAGGCTGGAATTTCATACAAAAGTGAAGGTAGGGGAAACAAAAAAGGGAAATTAATCCATAAAAATGCAACGATAAATCGATAGTCCAAATCCGTAATTTCTTGGCTCGTAATGAAAACATCCCACCAAATTACCTATTATACTTTAATTCTCTTAAAAAAGTGCATGTCCGCAATGTCTGCAAAGACGCGGTATCAATTTGCATCAAGACTAGCCAGTGTTTTCTATAATTATGTTCCTAAACGGAAAAAACAAGTAATCAAAAACCTGAACCGGGCTTTTCCGGAATGGTCTGGCTTGAAGGTAGAAAACCTTGTAAAAAAGATATATATTTTTTTTACGCATAATATGGTCCAGTTTTTTGCTTTTCCTAAATCATGGGATGGCATCGAAATTGAAGTGTCCGGGAAAGAAGTGCTAGATAAAATCATGAGTCAGAAAAAAGGCTGTGTTATGATTTCTGCTCACTTTGGCGTGTGGGAAATTTTCGTGAAATGGATGGGTGAATATAATGCTTTTTTTTCGGGTGTAATTCAAAGACAGAAAAATCGAGGAGCAAATCGGTTCTTTCACGAACAACGTGGATTGACAGGTGCTGTACAAATATATCGAAAAGAATCGCTGGATACAATGTATGATATACTTGCTGATAATGGAATTCTAGCATTGGTAAGTGACCAAGATGCAAAACGAAAAGGAGTGTTTGTGGATTTCTTTGGTACACAGGCTTCCACGCCAAAAGGTGCTGCATTATTTCATCAAAAATCCGGTTCACCCTTGGTTTTTGGTGTTTGTATTCAGATAGCGCTTCATAAATATCGGGTTGAGTTTGTACCAGTAATTCCAAAAAGTAAAAGCCTTCAAGATATTATCCAAGCATATACAACTATCATTGAAAAAATGGTCCGAAGATATCCTGAACAATATTTTTGGTTTCATCGAAGATGGAAGACAAAACAGGGTTAATAATTTTGGTTAAAATAATATATTGGGAAAATGAAACTGCCGTGGAATTAGCGTGTTCCGTATTAAAAAATGGTGGTGTTATTGTTTATCCAACCGATACGCTTTATGGATTTGGATGTGATGCAAAAAATGAATCTGCTATTGAAAAAATCAATACTATCAAAGGTCGAAAAGCACCCATGAGTGTCTTGGCACCGAATTTAGCGATTGCAGCAAAATGGATGAATATACCTAAACATGATAAAAATAATGTTTTAGAAAAATTAGGGGGACCTACAACAATAATCGTTCCAGTAAAAGTTGGGATTACTTCACCATCCATTACTGGTGATAAGCAAACTCTTGGTGTCCGAATTCCAGATCATAACTTTTGTCAAAAATTATCCGAGGCATATCCAAACCCCATCACCACCACCAGTGTGAACCGAACAAGACAAAAACCTTTGACAAATCCGGAAAAGATTCTATCCGAATTTTCTCGTGAGATTGATCTCATTATTGAGGATGGCATCATTGAAGGCAGTGGCTCCACTATTTATAATTTTCAGGACAGGGAACTAAATATCATAAGATCATGAGGTCAATTATTCTCATTTTATCTTTTTCATTTTTATGCGGGACAAATGTACCCTTCAAGGTTGGGGAATCGCTTAATTACAAGGCTTCTTTTTCGGGGATAGATGCAGCAACTGGTCGTCTAGAAGTGCTTGGAATAGAAACGATTAACAATGTTTCCACTTACCATGTGCGGTTCAGTGCTAACACCCATGGGGTTGCAAATTTTCTATTCCCAATTCGAGATGTGATTGATCTTTGGCTCGATGAAAATTCACTAGTACCGATAAGGGTTAAAAAAAATATCAGTGAGGGGAAATACGAAAAAAAGAGCGAGTCCAACCTTTCCCAGAACCAAGGATTTGCAATTGTCAGAAATGATACTATCTCAATGGGAATGGGAACTCATTCCCCTTATTCTTTATTTTATTTTTTCAGAAATAAAAATTTATCAAAAATTGATGGAGAAATATTTTCTACGATCGATGGGAAAAAGATCACTCCTTTAAAAATGAAAGTGACAGATGGAATTAAAATTAGAGTACCAATAGGAGAATTTAATTGTACAAAAGTGACACCGATGCGAATTGATAAAAAGAAATTCAAGAATGAAGCCACCATGTCCATTTGGTTTTCTAATGATGAACATAGATATCCGGTCAAGATCTGGCTAAAGATGAAATTTGGGGCATTCGTCCTGAAATTGGACGAGATTACTAATTAAATAATCGGCTGATATCGTTGAACACGACTGTCACCATGAGCATTAATAAAAATGCCATGCCGATTTGTTGAATTGTAATTCGAGCTTTCATAGTTAAAGGACGTCGAAGAATCCCTTCAATCAAATGAATCATAATATGTCCGCCGTCTAATCCGGGAATCGGCAAAATATTAATAAAGGCCAGATTTACGCTGATCAATGCCATAAATGTGAGAAACGGAATCCATCCTGCTTCTGCTGTTTGACCGGCTAATTGAGCAATCATAATAGGGCCACCAAAATCAGACATAGACGCACTGCCACTTCCAAGCATTTTTAAACTCATAATGATCATCCCAAAAGTGCCTTCTGTTCGCAGCCATCCAATATTGAATGCTTCACCTATGGTCATATCCCTGTAGAACACTTCAGGTATGATTCCGATAACGCCAAGAGTATCCATTCCGGCATCGGTAGGGACGGGCATAAATGATGTGGTGATATCCATTTTAATTTGAACATCCTCTCTTAAAATCGTGAGAGAAATATCTGTGTTAGGCTGAGTATGGATAGATTTTGTAAGATCATTCCATGTTTTAATGGGTTTACCATTAATAGATATTATCTGGTCTCCCGGTTGGATACCTGCCGCCATGGCCGGCATATCCGGTTGTAATTCGGCTACAATGGGTTCATCTGAAACTTCCGGCATGCCTTGCGTGTATCCTATTGCAGAAAATATTGCAAATGCTAAAATAGTATTCATAATCACGCCAGCACTCATAACCCATAGCTTCGCCCATAGTGGTTTGGACATGAATTCATCATCTTCATAATTAATCTCTGTATCCATGCTCTCATCAATAATACCAGCCATTTTCACATAGCCACCCAAGGGGAGCAGCGCAATCACATATTCAGTTTTAGATCCTATTCGCCCAGGTTTGGAAATCATTTTTTTAAAAACAGGCTGCCAGGATAAACGTCCATGTGATCTTTTATAAAAGAAAAGGTGGAATAACCAACCATCATTTGTTGATGTGAGAGATACAAATCGTGGCGGAATTCCGATTGAAAATCGCTCTACACGAATTCCAACAGATCGAGCAGCGATAAAATGTCCTAATTCGTGGATGGTGATAAGAACACCAAGTATGAGAATGGTTGCCCAGATGATTGTCATAGGATTAAGTCTACTAAATAATGTTTTTTAAGTTCCATGGAATCAAAAGGATTCAACATGGTTTTTTACCCAACTGTCTAATTTTTTCAAATGTTCCAATGACGGATGTTCTGTCCAATCATGATGTTTCATAGCAGATTCTATAATTTTTGGAATATCCGTGAATTTGATCTCTCCATTTAAGAAACGATATACGGAATAATCGTTGGCCAAATTTAAGACAGCACCGGAAGTACCCAATTTTTCCAAGGAGTCGAAGGCTAATTTAATACAGGGAAACCGCTCAAAGTTGGGTTCTTCAAAAGTTAGGTCACCGCATTTTAAAAAATCTAATTGTTCCCATGGTGCTTCCAGATGTCGTGGATAAGTCAGTGCATATTGTATGGGAATTTTCATATCCGGTACGCCCATTTGTGCTTTAATGGCACCATCTTTCATTTCGATCATGGAATGAATAATAGATTGGGGATGAACAACAATTTTGATTCGATCCGGTGTAAATCCAAACAACCAAAATGCTTCGATAACTTCAAACCCTTTGTTCATCATGGTGGCACTGTCGATGGTGATCTTCCGTCCCATATCCCAGTTTGGATGATTTAATGCTTCATCCACCATGATATTATCAAATGTTGTTATATCTCGAGTGCGGAACGGCCCACCGCTTCCAGTTAAAATAAGGCAACGGACATCATCTATATTTTCCCCAACCAAACATTGCCATATGGCGGAATGTTCGCTGTCCACAGGAAACAATTTCGCACCGGATTTATCCATGGCTTTCTGAATAATATCGCCAGCCATGACCAAACTTTCTTTATTGGATAAGGCTACATCTATCCCAGCTTCAATGGCTTTTAATGTCGGTTCCATGCCTGGGGTACCTACGAGGCCGTTCAACAGAATATCCACATCATCTCTTGCTGCTAATTCCAAAAGACTTTCTCGTCCTGTGAGTATTTCAATGTCTAAATGCATCAGTGCATTTTGCACATCAGAAAAAGCTGATTCATCCACAATGCAAACGGCTTTAGGTTGAAATTCTTTTGCCTGTTGAATCAATAATTCTGCATTCCTATTGGCAGATAAATAAATGATATCTAACTCATCCTTGAGATGAGAACTAACCTTTAAGGCATTCACACCAATAGAGCCAGTGGATCCTAAAATGGAAATTCGTTTTGACATTAGAAGAGTTCTTTTTGAATGAAAAATGTTACCAGTGTTCTACCAGGATGAATTCGGGTACCGATGCCATATTTGAAAAACGAATAGGACTTTAGTGCATCCGCACTAACAAAGTTTATCTGTCCTTTCATGCTTGATGGTTCACTATACCCTTTATAAGATCGTTCTTTAAAAATATTGGAACCGACGCCAATTCGAAATTGAATTGAATTCCATTCAATCCATTTTCTAATATCAAAGGTAAGAGACGTAAGGCGAAAATGGCTTAATCCTTTTAGATCGACCCTTTGAATAGACGAAACCCAATTTAATGTATCTCCCCCGCCATAATAATATTGAATTCCGGCACCTAGAATTTGAGGGGACTCTTTCGCAGTTGAAAAGCCAAAAAGTTTACCTGTGATGGCGAGATTTCTTGTGACCTTGATCCCGAAATCAAAGTTTGGATATTCTCCAATTATTTTTTTTATTGATGATAATGTTCCGGATTGGATGATGATTCGATTATTACTCGCGGGATCCATGGCGGGGGATTCACTCAACCAAAATGATGATGATCTAATAACCAATTTTGCATCGCCATCGCATTCTTGGCAATCTATAGAATTGAATCCAAAATCTGCTGATTGAGAAAAAATTGTTCCCGAAAGAGCCAGAATAATAAAAATGAGATTCACAGTAAAACTAAATAATGCCCCGTTCGGAAGAACTAATAAAATCAAAAATCTGATCTTTATAATTCGATGGTTTAATCTCTGACTCAATTTTTTTGAGCGCTTCATTACGATTTAACTTGGAGTTAAAAAATATTTGATAAGTATTCTTAATGATTTGTCTATCTTCCATAGAAAATCCACGTCTTTTTAAACCAATTCTATTGGTCCCACCAAAACATAACGGTTCTCCTGCCGCCAATATAAACGGAGGTACATCCTGAACTACACGAAACCCACCTCCAATAAATGCATGGGCACCAATTCTGCAAAACTGATGAACCAGAACACCGCCCCCCAATGATGCCCATTCTCCAATTTCTACATGTCCCCCAAGTGTTGCCATGTTTGCCATAATCACATTGTTACCTAAAATACAATCATGAGCTACATGTACATAAGCCATGAGCAAGCAATCTGAACCAATTTTTGTTTCACCCAGAGCTTTGGTGCCACGATTGACTGTAACGAATTCGCGTATAGTTGTTCTTTCGCCAATGATTGTGTTTGTTAATTCACCACCAAATTTCAGATCTTGAGGAATTTCACCAATGGAACTAGAATGAAAAATTCTGCAGTCTTTACCAATGGATGTATTTTCACCAACAGTTACATGATTTCCAATTGTTGTATTATCCCCAAGAAAAACATTTGCTTGAATTACGGAAAAGGGTCCAACACAAACATTGGTACCCAGTTCGGCAGACGGATCAATTAGTGCCGTTGGGTGAATAGAATTGGAAATATTATGCCTCTGGGCGATCTACGATATTTGCAGAAAGGAAGGCTTCGGCCACAAGCTTATCATCCACAAAACACTTGCCATGGAATTTACAAATACTGAGTTTTTTTCTTACAAGATCCATATAAATCTTGAGTTGGTCACCCGGAATAATTGGTTTTCTAAACTTTGCCTTATCAATAGTTGAAAAAAGCATATTTTTTGATAGTGGATTTTCCACCTGACTCAACATAAGAAATGCACCGGCCTGTGCCATGATTTCCAATGAAAGGACTCCCGGCATTATCGGTTGATTAGGAAAATGGCCTTGGAAATATGGTTCATTTATAGTCACATTTTTAATAGCAACTAAAGATTTCCCCGGATCTATCATTTCTAATTTATCAATCAAAATAAATGGATAACGATGAGGAAGAACTTTTATAATGTCATTTATTTTAAAAATAGTCTTTTGTGAAAAATCAGTCATTTATTTTCTCTGTCCATAATTCAGCCAATTCTTTGGCATATTGTTTTTTAAGTTTTTTTACAAATTCTACATTGCTGGCATGACCGGCACGAGCTGCGGTTACATGACCTTTAATAGGGACACCTAACAAGGCAAGATCTCCAATCAAATCTAAAGTTTTATGGCGAACAGGCTCGTTCTTAAAACGAAGAACTTTCCCATTCAATATACCATTAGCACCTTGGATAATGGTATGCTCAATGCCAAATAAATCCTTTAATCTATCAATCTCTGAATTATCAATTTCCTTATCAATGATTACCACAGCATTGTCTAGAGCACCTCCTTTAATAAGCCCCTGTTCTTTCAACATTTCGACTTCACTTAAAAAACAAAATGTACGGGCAGGTGCTACTTCAAAGGCAAAATCTTCTTCCATATTATAGATTGCTTCATACTGGGTTCCTAGTGCCGGGAGATTATATTCTACCATAAATGTAATTCTGAATCTATCTGAGGGAATTACGTGAATATCAATGTCACGATAGGGATTTGTATAGTTGACCGCCCGTGTAATTTCTAAAACCTTTCTTTCGTGTTTTTGAATTTTGATCCCGGCTTTAATCAAACATTCCACAAAATCTTTAGCACTACCATCCATCACGGGCGGTTCTTTGCCCGTAAGTTCAATGAGTACATTATCAATTCGGAGACCACTCACCGCAGCTAATGCATGTTCTACCGTATGGATGCGAACATCATTTTCTTCTATAGTTGTCCCCCTGGAAATATCCACTACATGGTCAATATCTGCTTTTACCTCCGTAGTGGATGAAATATCAGACCGCACAAACCTGATACCATAATTTTCTGGTGCTGAATGAAATGTAATGCTTGAATCAACACCGGTATGAAGTCCAATTCCCTGACAGGACTGACTTGTTTTAATTGTCCTTTGTTTTCTTTCCATTCTGAAATTTACTCCTTTTTCCTATCTTGCAACAATTGGTCAAGCTTTTGACTGATCCTAGTGATGTCCTGTAATTGGGCTTCTTTTTTATTATGCTCTCTAATCTCTCGAGCGGGAAAACCAGCATAAACTTTCCCACCTTCTAATGATTTTGTTACACCAGATTTTGCAGCGAAAACCGAATTTGAGCCAATTTTAACATGCGGCGCAATACCCACTTGCCCAGCAAAGGTGCAATAATCACCAATCTCTGTACTGCCAGCTACAGCAAATCCAGCCGTTATCAAGCACCCTTTTCCAACTTTTACATTGTGAGCAATATGAACAAGGTTATCTATCTTTGTCATATCTCCAATGGATGTGACGCCAATTGTAGCACGATCAATTGCACAATTTGAACCAATTTCAACATCATCTCCAATAATAACGTTCCCCGTTTGTGGGATTTTTTCATGGATGTTATTTTCCGTTACATATCCGAAACCATCACATCCTATGGCTGTCCCACTATGAATTATGCAATTATCACCAATTATTACATTATGATAAATCGTTACATTTGGTTTTAGGGAACAATTTGTTCCAATTGCTGCTCCATTCCCAATCACAACATTTGCACCAATAATTGCATTATCAGCAATAGATGCTCCAGATTTAATCACAACACCTGCATCGATAAAAACATTTGAACCGACTGAAGCAGTTGAATCAATCACTGCTGATTTATGTATGGATGGTTCAATTGATTTCTCAGGGAAAAAGAGTCTGAGCGTTCTAGCCATGGCCAATTGAGGATTAGATACAACAATACCATTTTTACCATTTAAATGATCCTCATTACTGACAAAAATAGCTTCAGCCTGAGTTTCAGTTAAAAATTGTTTATACTTGAGATTCCCCAGAAATGTAATAGTACCAGGTAAACTATTTTGTATTTCAGAAACACCTGAAACATTTATATCTGGCTCCCCTATCACTTTTCCTACTACATAGGCAGCGATCTCACGAAGAGTGAGCTTCAATTTATATTACTTGTCTGAGTTTAGATTCCGCAATTCATGTAGTACATTATCAGTTCTATCAAATTCCGACTTGAAATACAATAGCCCCACAGATGCATCAATGATATAATCAAAACCGCCGTCAATGGCCACTTTATCCACTGCTTTTTTTACTTTTCCTAAAATTTCATATTCCATTTGGGCCTGTTTCTTCATGAGTTCACCCTGCGGGCCGATCTTTTCAGCTTGGTAGTTTTGGATGGAACGTTCCATTTGTTCAAGTTCCTGACGGATACTCTCGCCTTTATCCAATGCCATAAGACGCTTTATTTCATAATCCTGTTTCAGGCTGTCCATTTTCACCACCATTTGGTCAAATTCGAATTGGACTTTCCGGTATTCAAGTTGAAGTTGCGATTCTGCTTCTTTGAACTCTTCATATTCTGTACGGATTCTTTCCGATAAAATATATCCGATCTTTAACTGGGCCGATGTCACAGAGGTCAGTCCTATAAAGGTTAAAATAAAGAGTGTGTTACGTAAGGATCCTTTCACGGTTTCCTCCTTGTTTTTCAAAATTGTTGTCCAAATGTAAGTGTTGTTTTCCATCCCGGTTCAGGAAATCGGTCAAAACCATAACCGATATCAAATCCTAGCATACCAATCATTGGCATAAAAAATCGAATACCTGCACCAGCAGAACGCTTCATATCGAAAGGCCCACTTCGAGGAAGGCTTAATCTTTCCATCAAATCAGTTGATGACCAAACATTTCCCATTTCTGCAAAAATCAGTCCGTAAACTACAGGATTTTCTGCGAATGGTACCCTGAATTCTGTTCCGAATTTAACCATCGTATTCCCACCAATAGGGCTTAATGACGAAGTAAGTGGCCCTACACGATTATCATCATATCCCCGTAACGGATTACCATAAGGAATTCCATTCCCCCCCATAATAAATCGGTCATTCCAAGGAATGAATGAAAGAGTCCCATCTTTTGCAGCTGGCAGTTCCTTGACCACTCCAATTTTCATGGAATTCATTAAAACAAATTTCCATACTGTAGGTGTGTACCATTCCAGATTTAATATGTGCTTATGAAAATTTTCATCCCCACGAAGTATCCAACCTGAGAGTGTTGATTTAAGAGAGAACAACGATCCCATTGTTGAGAATTCGGGGTGATCACGACTATCACGACGGATTGTTTGAGAAACATTGATCCCATCTGATGTCTTTTGTCCACCTGCATATCGGTCAAGATCTGCCTGGCTTCCTTCATACATTTTTCTAACAATTTGAAAGGACCAGGTCCCACGGAAAAAATCATCAGGCCATTTAAAAATACGTCCCCAGGTTACTGAGCTTCCAGCCATAGTATAATCAATGGGCGCTGAATACATTGATGAGCGACCACGGAAAGTATAGAACAAAGATCCACCAATAAGATTCTTGGTATCGTTAACCATGGGATCAGTAAAACTAATACTCGCAGACTGGTATTTAGGACGATCGGTGTTTAGACTGTAAACATTATAATTTGTACCAACATTGAAACTTAAATTAAGGCTCTGTCCTTTTCCGCGGAAATTCGGGAGTGCTAACCCACCGCCACCCGTCATACCATAGGATTGGGTATAACCCATATTCGCATTTGCCTGTCCAGCTGGTTTTTCTTCCACTGTGATTTCTAAGTCTACCTTGTCCTCGGACACAGGCACCACGTCTGGCACAACATTCGCAAAGAAGTTCAGCATCATGACCTCTCGATGACTACGCATCAGCCTTCCACGATTAAATACATCACCAGGAAAAACCCGCAATTGCCGACGAATTACATTTTCTCGTGTCCGAGTATTACCTTTAATGGCAATATGATTTATGTAAACTTTGTGATTTTCTGTTAGGATAAAATGGATGTCTAAGGAATCTTCACCTACCGGTGTAATCTCAGGTTCAATTCGACTATAGATATAACCACGATCCATATATAAACCCTGGACACGATCAAAAACGGCAAGGTTAAAATCTTCATCACTATATTGATCACCCGATTCCAGCCCTAAGGAGCGTTGAAGCATTTCTTCATCGAAAAGGGTCATCCCTTCCCATGAAAAATGTCTATACTTATATTGGGGGCCTTCATCAACGGTTACAACCAAATTCAACATCTTTTTGTTTTCACTAAACTGAATAGTATCACTAACGATTCGAAAATCCCGATAGCCTTTATTCCGATAGTACGTGGAAACAAGATTCAAATCTTCATCAAATTTTTTATCATCAAATGTGGATCGCCAGAACATATACCAACGTTGCTGTTTGGTCTCCTTCATAGTCCAGCGTAGTCTTAAATCTGAATAAGATTCATTACCTTCAAAAATAATTTTTCCAGTCTTAATCTTATTATTTTCTTGTATGTTGAAAACCACATTTCGAACTAGGTCTTTTGCTCTACCATCAAAAAGTGTGGATTCTTCCACAGGAATTTCTAATACAGGATTGATTTCCGCATTCAAATACCCTTTTTCTTCATACAGTTCTTTGATTTTTTTTGCAGTCTCATGAAGCGTGTTAGGCCTGAGTCGCTGACCTTTTGACAAACTAACCTCATCTTCAAATTTGCGGTCTTTTATTTTTTTATTCCCATCATAAGACAAATCGCCCAAAATAAAATTTTCTTTCACCAAAATAGTCAAAGATAATCCTTCATCCGTCTCATTATCATACCGTAATTGAATATCCTGAAAAAGTCCTAATTGCCATAGCCTTTTTATGGCTCGAGGAAATTCTGCTTGTGAAATGGTTTGTCCTTCACGAAGTCCAGCTGTAAAAAGAATAGTATTCTCAGATGTAACGGCATTCCCCTCTACATTCACGTTGACTAATGTGATATCAGCCGGAATCCCTTGGGCAATCCCAAGAGTCAAACTCAAAATAAAAATAAATATTTTTTTCATATATTAATTGTTTACCTGTTCACTAACCTTTCCAAATCGTCGTTCTCGTGATTGATATTCTAATATTGCTTCTATGAGAGCATCTTCACGAAATGCCGGCCAAAAGGTTTTCGTCAATAAAATTTCTGAATAAGCACATTGCCATAATAAAAAGTTACTTAAACGACACTCCCCACTGGTGCGTATCAATAGATCTGGGTTAGGCATGTCTGATGTTGAAAGCGTATTGGAGAAAATAGTTTCATCTATTTCATCCAATTTTAAATCACCCTTTTTAACTTTTTTTGCAATAGCTTGGACTGCTGCAACCATTTCCTGGCGACTTCCATAATTCAATGCAAGACAGAGGTTCAACCCTGTATTGTTTTTGGTGATCTCGATTCCATCAAAAATCCCTTTTTGCGTGGATTTTGGTAATTTCTTCAAATCGCCGATTGCAGTAAAACGAACATTATTTTTATGTAGTTCTCTTACTTCAGCACTAATAGTTTTTAATAGAAGTGTCATGAGAGCACTCACTTCAGTTTTGGGACGCCGCCAATTCTCTGTAGAAAATGTATAGAGCGTCAGGTGTTTTACACCGATCTCTCCACAAGCACGAGTAATCTCTCGAACTGAATTGACTCCTTCCTTGTGTCCTGCAACCCTCGGTAAAGAACGCTCCTTAGCCCAACGACCATTGCCGTCCATAATAATGGCAATATGTTCTGGGATATGCCCACCTAGGATATTTTCTTTCATTGATTGTGTCATAATAATAAGGAAAAAAGCGGGCGAAATTAACCTAGGCAATAATCGGATACAACCGAGTTACCATAGCCCATATCTCCCTGAGTTTGAAGTAATACGGATGAACCAACATTCCGTTCCCTGTTCATTTAATCAAGAGAAGATAAAAGATTTTGAGCAATTTGATGATAGAGTTGCCCCAATGAGGAATCCGGATCTTTTTGTGCCACTGGAACACCGGCATCGGTTGCAGACATAATTTCAGGTGAAATAGGTATTTTACCCAGAAGAGGAACGCCAAGTCGTTCACTCTCTTTTTTACCACCACCGGTTTTAAAGAGGTCCATTGTGAAACTGAATTTACCTGTGTTATCTAGGTCGACATTTTCACCATTGATGGTCATGGCTGAAACATCACCTTCTACTGCACCTTCCAAAACTAATCCGGACATATTTTCGATTACACCCAAAACAGGTGTATTCACTTTTCGAAACATGTCCGCTCCTTTACGAACATCTGCAAGGGCAATGTCCTGTGGTGTGGTCACCATGACTGCCCCTGACATTCGAAGTTTTTGTGTGAGCGTCAACTGGATATCACCCGTACCTGGTGGTAAGTCCAAAATCATCACATCCAATTCGCCCCATTTTACATCGCGAAAAAACTGTTCTGTCATTCTCGCTACCAACGGCCCGCGCCAAATGACTGGTGTTTCGTTCCCACTTATAAATCCGAAACTCATGACCTTCATGCCAAATTTTTCTAAAGGGATCAATTTTTTATCTTGTGTCAATTCCGGCTGTTCATTGAGTCCGAGAACAATGGGAAGAGATGGACCATAAATGTCAAGGTCAAGCAAACCAACTTTTTTCCCTTGTATTGCCATGGCGCAAGCTAAGTTGGCAGCAACAGTAGATTTCCCCACACCGCCTTTTCCACTGGCAATCGCGATCACATGTTTGACATTCTCGAGAATAGCCGGATGCGCTTGTTGCTGAGCCTCAATTGGTGGAGCCTGACTAGGTGCATCCCCTGATATTTCAATTGAAACTTTTACAAAATCTTCAGATAATACCTGTTTTAAATTTTTGACGACTTCTTGTTTCTTTGCTTCGTTTTGCGATGTGATATTGAGGTAAACAATCACAGTCTTTTCATCAACTATGACATCTTTCACCATTCCAAAGGAAACAATATCCCTGGAAAATCCGGGATAATTAATCGTTTTTAATTTATCTAGTACGTTTTCTTTATTCATGATTGATGCTGAAAAAAAGCGGCTGCCAAGTGACAGCCGCTTTTAATTATCTTAAACTATTATTTATTTTTTAACCAGCATATTCACGACCAAACCATTCGTAGTTAATTTTGGAATATTTGTGCCACTCTTCTGGAACTTCACTTTCTTCAAAGATCGCTTCTACTGGACATTCCGGTTCACAAGCGCCACAGTCGATACATTCTTCAGGATCAATGTAAAGCATATCTTCATCTTTCGGGACAAAGCCGTCTACTTTTGCTTCTGCACCGGCACCTTCTTTATCATAGGGGCCATGAATACAATCTACAGGGCAAACCTCTACACAGGCGGTATCACAGGTTCCTACACAAGGTTCAGCAATAATGTACGTCATTCTCGTACTCCTTTTTAATAATGTTCAAATCTTGGTTTAAAATGGAGTCTCAATTTAAAGGGAAAATCTATATGTAAAAAACGTTTTGGGACTAATTTCTACGCCTATTTCATCGATGAAAAAAGATCAAAATCACAATCTGGCCCTACTTTGGTCCGCTCAGGCAATTTCTCAAGCAGGAGATGCCATTTATCAACTAGCTCTCATCTGGCTCGTTTTGGATATGACAAATTCATCTATCATTACCGGAATTGTAGCTATGAGCGCCTATTTACCTGCTTTGATTTTCGGACTTTATGCAGGTGTTTTTTCAGACCGATTAAACCGTTTGCGACTCATGATTTTTGCCAATGCTGGACAAGCACTAACTGTACTATTGATTCCATTATTTCTTTGGTTTGGATATGAAAATGTCTGGATTATTTGTGGATTAGCATTTCTTCGTAGTTGTTTTAATACTCTTTTTCAACCAGCATTGAATTCGATCGTTCCTATGCTCTTTTCCAGAGATCATCTTGTGAAAATTAATGCCATCTTGGCAACATCCGGGCAATTAGCCTGGATGATGGGACCATTTTTTGCAGGAATTCTCTTGACAATGGTTTCGCTACCCAATCTGTTTTTAGTGGATAGTGGATCATTTCTCATTGGAATTAGTTTGCTCCTGTTTATCAAAAAACCCAAGAATCCTGACCGGGTTGAAAATCATAGTCACTGGGATAATTTGAAGCAGGGGTTATTATATCTCTTCAGGGAAAAACCTATCTTCTGGATGATGATTATTACCTTTATTAATAATTTTTTTATTATGGGACCAGCAATTGTGGGATTACCAATTTTAGTGAGAAATGTACTACACGGCACTCCGTCTGATTTTGCTTTCGTAGAAGGGTGCATGGCAGTCGGCGCATTGTTAGGATCGCTTCTCGTTTCAAAATTAAATGGACGGATGCCTAATGGAATGGTTTGGGGTATCGGGCTCATATTAGATGGAATCACATTCTCTCTAATGTATTGGGCCGAGTCCGTAGAAATGGCTATGGTGATTATTTGCCTACATGGAATAGGTATTCCATTTATTATGATAAGTCGAACATCAATTATCCAGATTCATACTCCAAATCAATATCATGGCAGGTTATTCTCTGTTGTTCATTTAGGTGTTGTCGGAACGACCGCTATTTCTGCTGCTTTTGTAGGGGTTATCACATCCATTATTTCAGTAAAAATATTATTCTTTGGTATCGGAATTGGGGCAGCTCTTTGTGGCGTGATTGGTCTGATTACCCCATCCTTACGAAATCTTCGTTAAGTTTGATTTATGAATTATATCATTATTGATTCTGGGACTTCTGCAACAAAAGCATTTTTGTTTAATTCTGATGGCGTGGTTCTTCATTCGCAAAAAATAAAACATGCATTATTTCGCCCTAAACAATATCATGTTGAATCTGATGCCCTTGTAATTTTGGAAACTTGCAAATCTCTCTTTGAAAAAATGGTGATCGCATCCGGTGATATGCCTGTTCATTCTTCTGGTTTGACTATTCAACGCTCTACTTTTTTATTTTGGGAAAAGGAATCCTGTACGCCTGTTACGCCGGCTTTAAGTTGGCAGGATAGTAGAGCGTATGCTATTGTGGAAGAATTTTCCACCCAAAGTGAGCAACTTTGGCAAATTACGGGGACACCATTGGGTGCTCATTTTGGTGGACCCAAATTTTTGCACATGATCCGGGAAAATCCACAATTGAAAAACCGTGTTAAAAATGGAGAATTATATTTTGGACCATTGAGTGCATTTCTTTCCCAAGCTATGACAGGAACCGCTGGTGTGGAAGAATCCATCGCTTCCCGATCTTTGCTTTATGATATTCATAGGGGTGATTGGTCAGATTTCGCTTTAAATCTATTCGGAGTTTCTCCGCAATGTCTACCGCCATTGGTTCCTGTAAAATATGATTTTGGCTATATGCTCGATTCAAAAATTCCACTTGCTGTTGTTATTGGCGACCAGCAAGCAGCTCTGATTGGCCAAGCGGGACTGAAGCTTGGTAGTATTGCAACCAACTTTGGCACATCAGGTAGTGTACAATTCAATGCAGGGCAAAACCCAACAATAGTTAATGGACTCATTTCCAGTGTCCTTTACTCAGATGAAAATATTAAATATTTTATGGTGGAAGGGACTATTAATGCATGTAATTCTCTTTTTTATCATTTGGAAGAAGAACTGGGGATTCCTCATGATAAAATGGAATGGGATTTCCGGGCTTCAAAAACGGAAACGGATGGGATATTCATTCCCGGTTTTAACGGACTTGCGGCACCCTATTGGATGCCAGGGTTTAACGATGTTTATATTGATTTGGACAAAAGATCAGATGAAGACGAGATTGTGCGAGCAGGGATGGAATCCATTGGATTTTTAGTGAGTGATATTTTGGAATGCCTTGAACCAATTATGTCTTCAAAACCTTCACTTTTGACGGCAGCTGGTGGCGGATCCCGCTCTCCCCTGCTTAAATTCATTGCTGATTTAACGGGAATATCCGTGGGACATTCCACCATGAAGGATAGAACCGCCTATGGTATTTTTAGACTCTTAAACCCTACCTATCAATCTGATTCATCCAAAAGTGTAGATCAGATTTTTTCTCCAATTCCATCACAAAAAATAAATGAGAAAAAATTGAAATGGATGAATGCCATTCAAGACAATATCAAATTATAGCGGCTATCGTTTCCTGGTCAGATAAATTGTCTACCAAATATGTGGGATTTGCTGATTGGATCAATTCTCTTTTTTCAGGTTTCCGGCAAACAATCACAGACTGGCATTCATTCTCAGTCGCTGCTTCTGCATCCTGAACTGTGTCACCCACCAGAATCATATTTTCTAAGCGATAGGATTCTGCCATCACATCCCAGGCTTTTTCTCTTGCCAGAAGCGGCATGGATAATTTCTCTTCAGCATCATCAGCAAAAATGCCAAACCGGAACCGATCCCAAAGTCCAAATTTCTCTAATTTAATTTTAGAAACAGATTTCATATTTCCTGTTAATAGACACGTGGCGTGGCCAGCCCCTTCAACCGCATCTAATAGAGCGACACAATCTTTATATATAAAAGGTTCATCCGATTCAGTGAATTCTATTTTCATGGAATCCACATAGGCATCCAATATGGAATTCAAGAGAGTTTCAGACACTAATTCACCATGATCCAGTCTCGCCAATGCGCGGCGGGTGATGCTCCGGTCCGTGAATCCGGCCACATCATTATAACCCAATTCAACGTTCTGTCCTGTTTCATGAGAAATGGCTTTAGCCAGGAGTCCTCGGGAAACACCGCCTGGAGAGATTAATGTGCCATCGATATCAAAAAGAAAAAGTTTTTTGGATGTCATTTGGCCAAAGCGCCCATGGGATCCCAAGGCTTCAAAGGAATCGGTTCACTCGTCTCAAATATTTCAACCAAATCATCGGGTAAACAGGATTTGTGAACCACTATTTCATAATTGTAATTATCGAACCATTTATCTGTCATGATGTGGTACCCTTTATCGCCGCCTTTGTCACCCCAACTATTTTCCACACGCCACTTCGTTGGTTTCCCTTTTGAGTCCAGATCCACACCTGTAAATAACATAGCATGAGTCATTTGGCTATCACCATATTCTAATCTCGCAGCTTTATCCATCCCAAATTTGGTACCATAAAAAGAATCAAAATCAAAGAGGGATATATCCATCACACCCAAATCACGGTGAAAATGTTTGCTCACATCGCAGCCAAACCAAACCGGGTCATCATTTTTCAACGAGTTGATTGCGGCTTGTTTCATGACATTGGTTTCCACATTTAAATAACGGATTCCGTGACCTTCTACTACATTCCCTAAAAATTCTACTGTATAGACTTTATTGTATTCTTTATCGCTCATGGGGCAATTGATCAGGCAAATGTATTCATCCAGATTCAACCCAACATGATCGCGATAAAAGGTTTGGGGTGTCAATTTTTCAAACCGGAAAAAATCTTTTTTCTTATTACGAATTTGCCAATTAAATGTATTCGGGGGCGTACCCAAATGAATGGTGAGCATTTGATAAACTTCCTCTAACATGTCTGATTTCCTGGATTGCAATTCTGAATCGGATGCGCTGTCCTGCTTTGCTTCCCTAAGTTGTTTCGCAAATTCACGAAGTTTCCGGGTGATCATACGATTCATTCTCATGGATTTGCTGGATGAATAAGATTCGGGCATTTCTGATTGAGGTACCACACCATATTTATTAATAAGATTAACCCACATATCCCACTGACCACCATCCTGGATTGGATTATCCAAAAGATGCATAATGAGCCGACTGCTCCAATGTTTATCGGTGGTTTTTAAAATGGATTCCAAAAAGTAATTGGATTTTTCCAGTTTATCCCAAAACATGAAATAACTCTGGGAGAATTGAAAATCCTTCAGGTTGTGTTTACGACCAAGATAAATCCTAAAAAGATTCAAGCCGGCAAACCCCCAGCATCTCCCACTGGATTTTTGATTAGTAACGGGCATTTCTTTGGAAATAACGTCTGAAAAGGTGTGGTCGATTTTTCGAAAATATTCCCAATCCATGGTGAGTTCAAGAACTTCATTTCGGATAGATGCATTCTGCGCCAAACGAACCTTAGAATTGTCCAATGTATTTTTTCTAAAATCTTTCAGTGTCTTTTTTAAGATTTTTTTACTCATTTTTCACTCTCGCTAATTAGTTTGAATTGATTTGATCATGTCTTCTGTTGTTTCCCAAAGTTGTTTTTGGTCTTTTTCAATGTAGGAAACTATAGAACTTTTTTTTGCTTTATATTTATCAAAATACTTTCCACTAATGTTTTCTACTTCATCTGCTGATGCCAAGAAAACACTGGTCTTGGCACCCCTCATCACATTAATAGCAAAAACAGATTTCGCTAAATTGATAGAGCTTCGGGCAATACCTGAATTATTATTCCCGAAGTTTGAGTTTACAAAACCGGGATGCAAGCAATTAAAGGTCACTCGAGAATCTCCAAAACGACGATGACATTCATAGGTGAACATAATATTCATGAGTTTGGATCGCCCATATGCCGGCCACCCTTTATAATCATTTATGCCTTGAATATCTTCAAAATCTAATTCTGTATTTTTATGTGCTGTAGAAGCAACATTAATAATGCGACCCGGGTTTCCATGCTTCACTATTTCCAATAAATGTGTCGTAAGATAAAAATAGGACAAATGGTTCAAGGCGAATGTTTTTTCAAATCCTTCATCTGTCATTTTTAATTTGCTGAAGTATGCACCAGCATTATTTAACAGGACATCAATAGTTTCATAAGTTCTTTTAATTTCATCTACCAAGTTTTGGACACTTTTCATGATAGATAAATCAGCGTAATGAAATCGAATGGAATTATTACCCGTTTCATGAATTAATTCAGAAACAACAGCATCTCCTTTTTCCAAGTTGCGCCCAACGAGGACAAGGGAATAATCCCTGTGTGCTAATTCGAGCGCAGTTTGTTTTCCAATTCCATCTGTGGCGCCCGTTATGAGACAGGTTTTTTTCATTTAATACATGCTCATTATGCCAAGAATAATTAACATGAAGTATGGGACCAAGTCCGCAGCACCAACATAATCCTTTGCCAATCTCTGTCCGGTAAAAAGCACAATGATGGTAAGCGACAGCCATACAAATCCATAAAAGATCCACAGAGTTATTCGTTCTGCGAATGCATAATAGATTCCATAGACCAGCATAAGTCCACCCGTTAATTCCAAAATAGTTAACAATGATAAAGATAGCTTAGTAATCCCTTTCAACGGTGAGTTTGCAAAATGTACCTCAAAATATTCCAGATTCCCTTTGCGATCCATCATTTTATCAATGGCCGATTGTAAAAATGTAATTGCCATAAGAATGGCTATCAAAATTTGACACAACACTAGTGGTCCTGTGAATTTGACGCCCAATAATTCAATCCTGTCTCCGTAGCGCTCTTCAACAGTTGGTGACGAAGAAATTGTGGGCTGGGCAACTAGTGTCGTATTTAAAATAAAAACTGAAAAAAGGATGAGTAATAATTGTTTCATAGATGGCCTCATGCTTGGATTAATAATTGAATACGATCCCTTACGAAATCCCGAGTTTCTTCTACAGATAAATTTTCAAAGTCTTTTTTCTCTATGGGGACGCCAAATCGTGTTATCAGTTTACCTGGTGTGAGTACCCAATCTTTCTTATTCTTTGCTTTGTAAGCCCCAATGATCCCAACCGGTATAATCGTTGCGCCGGTATTTTTTGCTAAATGAAAGGGGCCTTTTTTGAAGGGGCTCATTTCACCTGTTAATGTTCGTGTCCCTTCAGGAGAAATTAATAAAGAGACCCCACTATTTAATGCATCTTCAGCTTTGGATAAACTATTGAGCGCTTTTTTAATATTTTTGCGGGCGATCGGAATAATACCATATTGTTTCATAATATGACCCCATATTGGGTATTTAAATTGTTCAATAGCTCCCACAGCAGTGATATAATGAGGTATGAATGCAGCAATCATAAATTGATCAAACATGGATTCATGATTGAACATATACAAATAGGGCTGTCCATCCGGATTGGGTGGATCATTTTCTTTAACTAACCATTGTCCAGCTAAAAGACAATAGGCCCAACTTATAGGTCGAATGATATAATGGAGAATATTCCGGGGTAAAATCAAAAATGAAACAAAAAATAATACCATTGTAATGGCAAAGAAGATAAACCATAGTGGCCAAAGAATAATTGAAATAATTGTATTAAACATCCCAACCTTGTTTTTCTAAAATTGAAAAAAGTTTGTGGTTGGCTTTAGGAAAAGGAAATTTATCTATTTGGTTTGGTTTGATCCATTTAGAATTTTGCTGACAACGAATTGATGTGCCATTCTCTTCGCAATGATATCCATGAAAGCTGATTGTAAAATGAGTATAAGCGTGTTTAATAGTACCAATTTTTTTCAAGATTTTTGGCATAGCGCCACACTCTTCTTGTATTTCGCGATATAATGCATCTTCCAAGGACTCTCCGATCTTAACTTTACCACCAGGGAATTCCCAAAGTCCAGCAAGCATTCCACTCTCTCCCCGTTTTTGGATATAAAACTCTTCACCTCGCCAAACGATACCCACGACGATTTCATAATGAGGAGGTTTTTTCTTTATAATTGATAATGGATACGACTCAGGGTCACCCATGGCAAATGCCCGGCAGTTAAAAGACAAAGGACATTTTCCACAATACGGATTCCTAGGAGAACAAATTTTAGCACCCAACTCCATAATGCTCTGGTTGAAATCGCCAGGATTATCCGTTAAAATATTCTTTGTCAAATAGTTTTTCATTCGTGACATATTTCTATTTGATAAATTTTTTAATCCAAGGATACGTGCAATAACACGCTTTACATTTCCATCAATCGCAATATAAGGTTGATTATAGGCAATAGACAAAACTGCAGCTGCTGTATAATCTCCTACGCCAGGCAATGCTCGAAATTCTGACCAATTATCAGGAATAACACCGCCATGTTTTCCAACAACTATCTTTGTAGCTTTATGGAAATTTCTGCATCGGGAATAATAACCAAGTCCTTCCCAAAGTTTTAATAAACATTCCTGATCAGCATTTGCCACTGACGTGATAGTTGGATATTTACTGATCCATTTCTGAAAATAAGGAATTACCGTTTCTATCTGAGTTTGTTGGAGCATTACTTCCGATAACCAAATTTTGTAAGGATCATCTATATCCCGAAATGGCAAAATTCTTTTTTGTTTATTATACCAGGTTAAAATAGATAATGTGAAATTTTTTTGTTGCATTATACAATTTTATCGTTTTTTAGAATCAACTTTGATAAGATCCAATGTAGAGAAGAAACATATTCTATCATTTCATTCCGATCTAATGGATCTACTTCTCTTTCTATGGCTGCGCCAATTGAATCAAATTGTTGTTCTAGTTGTATCTGAATCTCATCTCCGTCTTGTGTGAGGGCAACTTGGATGACACGTTTATCATAATCTGCAGAGCGACGGCTGACCCATCCTTTTTTTTCGAGTCCCATAACAAGTCGAGTGGCAGTACTGTTATCTATTCCAATTTTTTTTGATAATGCAGACATTTCAATCCCATCATCGGGAATAATAGATAAAGCCAATATTTGAGGAAATGATGCTCCATTTATAGAAACATTTTTCCGGTACAAACTTTGGAGATCGATTAAAAATGAAGAAAGTAACTCGCTGTAATTCATATTTGTAGTTTACAAATATAATGCAATGGTGGAAAAGAGAATAATAGAATTGTTTATTGCAACCAAAATCGTCAATCCTTTTTTAACCAACTAGAAATTTGGCAAGCTGCACCGAGTTCATCTTATTTAAATTTCTTTTTTATATTCAAAAAGGAGGTAGTTCTTTTAGTCGAATAGCCTGATTAGTTAAAACATTTTTTGCTATTTTGTGTGTTATATCATCGCCTAAATGACCAACTATATTCCAATGGTCTATCTGAACTGGACCAAGTGTATACCATTGGCCCGAAATAAGAAATTCATTTTCATCGTAGGATACAATTGGATCAGCACCATTTGTACCTGTTGTTGGGCCTGCCATAGAGATAGTATTAACAATACCATCATTCTCAAACCAGGTTGAATCAGTGGCTACTCCATCGGCCCAATATCCTACACGTGAACCTAGTATTTTTGATCTACTACGAGTGAGTAGAGATGTTCCTTCAATAGGAAAATGATTTGGGGAATCTTCACTTCTTTCTGTAGTTGATGTGCTGATGGAGAAATAATACACATCTGGATCTGCGAGAAGAAAACTATTTAATTCCTGTGCACCAACTATAGATAAATCCCAAGAACTTATATTTTTTGTAGCCCAGGCATCATGTGTGCGCATACGTTTAACATACCCTGCCCATTTTTCATCTTTACCTCGCGAAAATCTCCATTGTTCTAGATCAAAATCATAAAACCGTGTCCCAACAACCCCGGCTAAACCAACGAAATATTGTACAAATGGGATTGTCTTACTTACCACATTGGCTAATAGAGTACCATTGTGTGGTGTTGAAATGGATGTTATGCTCCTGATCCAATTCAAATGAGATTGCCCAAGCAATTCTGATTTTTCTAAATCATCCGTTTTTTCATTTTCACTAATCTCTTGGGTTAATAGATACTGTAGCATTCGAGCAGTTTGACCACCCATGCTATGTCCCACCAAATGAACTGGGTGATTCTCATCCCACTCCGGATAGAGTGCTTCAAAACTTTTCAATACAGGTTTTTGAATAATATTAAATTTTTCGGCGTGTGCTAAACCATAATCCACTTGTCCACCTTTCAACTGGGTATAAACTTCAATGGCACGATCCCAATTTGATGAAACAGGACCTACTGAAACGGTAAAAACTGTGTGACCTTGATCCCGAAGCATTTGAGAATAATCTTCTCTACCGCCCCAATAATTATAACCACCCATTTCGTCTTCACCCCAACCCATAAATCCATGTATCAATACAATAGGATAATTATTTTGGGCAAAAATCATTGCAATACAAGACAGGATGATTATAATAATTTTTCTCATTAAAGTTGAATTCCTATCTGGAAACCGTGGATCGTCGCCCCGGTACCAAAAATAAATGTACCATAATTGATGGATGTAATCCCAGTATCTATCCCAAAACCAAAACCTGAAGCACCAACCACTGATCTTAGAAAATCCTGTTTCGTATTATGATCCAATTTTCGTGTGGAAGTTCCCCACCGAATTCCAATCCCATTTTTCAAATTAAAATCTCCACCTAAAAATATTTCCGGCTCAACCTGCTCTTTTGAAAAAATTGTATCCAAATAAAGAGTAAGTGGAAGATGTGCTAATTTTTTCGTCCCACTAATCACTGTTTTAGGTATGATTGTCCCGTGAGCAAAATTATTACCATCAAATGTTTTTCCAATGTTGTGAAATGACACCCCGAATGTTGCCTGAAACTTTTGAATATAGAATGCGCTTCCAAGCGATATAATAATAGCTTTTACCTGATGATCTTTTAACGATGCATTATAGAATTGTGCAGAGGTTCCAATGCTCAAAGGCATTGTTCTTACCTGTCTTGAATAACCGTATTGAAGCCATGTATCGCCAGATTGATATGCCCCCGTGGACTGAAGATCGTCATCATATCCATCGAATGTTCCGTAAGAAATATGCCGTACAGAAAAAATACCGAATCCTTTTTTCCATGGCAGGCTCATTCCAGCACTCTGACTGGTAATACCTGCCTGATAACGAATGATAGATGTGGAAAAATATTGCCCAGTATCTGCAACAGATGGATTTAATTTTGATGAAATTGGGGATGGATTCAAAAAACCAGCTCCACCCAATCCAAGTTGAAACGAAGAAGTAAATACATCAAATCCAGGATAACCAGTTTCTCCGGATAAACAGGAAAGAATAAAAATGAAAAATGAAAAAACCTGTTTCTTCCTGACCTGTCCCGACTTTTTGGTAGGGCAGACTGACGCATTATTTTGGGATGTTCGGGGCTTTATTAACATCAAATCAAACTTAATGGGTCAAAATGAATATTGATCCGGTTTTTTCCTGGACGGAATTTTTTCTGAAAATCTCTGAAGTTATTCTCAATAAATCGGTGAAGTTTTTGTCCATTTGGATCTACTTTTTTTAATGATTTAAAAACAATCTGAAACCTATAATTGTTTCGCAGTTTTTCAAGGTAACACGATGACGGTCCCAAAACATCTAAACCTTTATATTTCCCTTTCAACGCTTTGGCAATTCTTTCTGACAGGGAATTTGCAGATATTTGATTTTGGCCGGTAATCTCTATTTTTGCCAACCAGCTAAAGGGTGGATATTTTAATTCATTCCGCTCACTCAATGCAATATTGTAATACTTCATCATGTCCAGCTTTGCTGCATTCTTGATTACCGGATTATCAGGTACATAAGTTTGGATAACAACTTCACCAGGTTTGATTCCCCGACCGGCTCTTCCGGAAGCTTGATAAATAAGTTGGAAAATTCGTTCCCCGGCGCGGAAATCTGGAAGATGTAATCCTAAATCCGCATTAATAATACCCACCAATGTTGCGTTCGGAAAATCCAATCCTTTGGCAATCATTTGTGTTCCTAGAAGAATATCTAATTTACCATCAGAAAAATCTTTTAATATTTTAGTTAGACCGCTGCCTGTCCGGGCTGTATCCATATCCAACCGCCCTAGTCGTGCATCAGGAAATGTCTCTTTGATTAAAGATTCTACCCGTTGGGTTCCAGTACCTGAATATTTCATATTTGGACTTTGGCAACTGCGGCATGTTTCCCGTTGCTTTGTTTCAAAATGGCCACAACAATGACAAATCAGTTGAGACCCTTTTCGGTGATACGTAAGAGCTACCTTGCATTGTGGACACATGACTATGTCGCCACAATCGCCACAGCGAACCACAGGAGAATAACCCCGGCGATTTTGAAGCAAAATAATTTGCTCTTTTTTTTGCAACCGGTCTTCGATCTTATCTTGGAGCAACCCTGAAAAGATTTGCCCAAATTTCCCCGATTCTTCCTGATCACCCAACATATCCACCAAATGAACCTGAGGATATTTTGCACCGCCAAAGCGTTCCGGCAAATGGAGATAGGTCAATTTTTTATGAAGATGATTGTAATAGCTCTCCAAGCTAGGAGTCGCACTAGAGAGGACCACAGAGGATCCCTCATAAGTAGCGCGCATAAGTGCTACATCCCGGGCGTGATACCGTGGTGCAGGCGCATCCTGACGAAAAGATGATTCTTGTTCTTCATCAATGACAATTAATCCAAGATTTTTCAAAGGAGCAAATACTGCGCTTCTCGCTCCAATTACAACCTTGAATGATCCCTTGCATATCTCTTTCCAGGTCCAGGAACGTTGCGCTTGGGTGAGCTTAGAATGCCAGAGAGCAATGCTGTCACCAAAAACAGCTCGGAACCGACCAGCGATTTGGGGAGTAAGAGAAATTTCTGGGAGTAGAATAATAGCGGTTCGACTTTGATCTAAACAGTGTCGAACGGCTTCAATATAAATTTCTGTTTTTCCGCTTCCTGTTACACCATGGAGCAAAAAAGGTGAATAATTTTTGGAATCCAACGATTGAATGATCGCAGCTACAACCGTTTTCTGGTGTTTATTAAAATCTACTTTTTTATGAATGGGATCAAAGGTAAACCCTGTGACATCCGGTAGTGAAGTTTCTTCAAATATGGAAACCAATCCCCGTTTTTCTAGCCCGCGACAGCCAGTTAATGGATTGGATGCCAACTTTTTTAATGAAGAAACTTTGATAGGTTTTTCAGTTTTCAAAATTTCCTGGTATAGCTCATATTGTTTGGGCGCCTGTTTTTTAACCGTTTCCAAATCGTCATCACCAGTATTTATGGGCTGAACCATCCAGTTTTTTGGTGGATTGTACCGGGTTGATAAATTCTTTGGAAGAACAGCCTTCCCAACTTGTCCCAAGGGCGTTACATAATATTCACTCATCCATTGAATTAATTTCCAGAGTTCCTGGGTCATGATTGGCAAATCATCCACGAGACCGTCGATCTCTTTTAATTTACCCGCAAAGGATGATTTTGTATTGAGTTCAGTAATAATGCCTTGAGTTTTTCGCGGACCAAATTGAACATTAACCCGTGAGCCAATCTTGACATCTTGCGCTATTTTATCGGGAACTTTATAAGTAAAAGTTATAAAATTGGAGATTGGAAATGCGACGTCTGCAAACATAACCGATGAGTTTATGGATCAGGATTTTCTAGGGCAATAAAAAACCCCCGCATCCAAAATTAAAATGAAATTGGAGTGCAGGGGTTGAATGCATTCGATCTAGTTTATGACTTAATCACGTAAATCTTAACGTCACCATTTAAATCAGCGCTTACGCGAACCGGTACGTGGTAGATTCCCAATGCTTTGATGGGCTCATCCAATAAGATGGCATGGCGATCCACAATAATGCTTTTTTCTTCAAGAGCTTTGTGAATATCTAACGTGGTGACAGAGCCAAACATTTTGTCTTCCTCACCCACTTGTGCTTCTATAGTAATCTCTATTTTAGACAGCCGTTCAACCATGGCTTCATCTGCAGCAGCTTCCCGAACTTTATGCATTTTAACGATCTGTTTTCGTTCTTCTGCCACAGCTAAATTCCTTTTGGATGCTCGGAGAGCCAATCCTTCTGGAACTAGTTTATTGCGGGCATAGCCAGGTTTTACATTCACAACATCACCGGCTTCACCGAGACCATTTACATCTTGTAGTAAAATAATTTCCATGATCTTACTCCTTATTCCGAACCAAGGTCGACGTACGGCATTAATGCAATTGAGCGCGACCGTTTGATGGCCCGAACCAACTTTCGGTGCATTTTTGCACTACTACCGGTAATCCGACGTGGCATGATTTTACCTTGGTCATTCACAAAACGTCGTAGGAGTCTCACATCTTTATAATCGATGTCTGTGATGCCATTTTCTTTAAAATAGCAAAATTTATTTCTACTCTGAAATGCCATTATTCAGCCTCCTTTTCTTCAGTGTCTTCTTCTGAGCTTTCATCAGATACATCTTTAGTCGTTTCAGTTTCTTCAGTTGATTTTTCCTCAGTAACGTCAGGTTGAGTTTCAGTTTCTTCAGAAGTAGTTTCAACCACTACTACTTCGTCCTCAAGGTCCGATTCAGGTGTTTCTTCTGATGCACCTTTAGGGGCTTCTTTTTCAACCGGTTCTTCTTTCACTTTTTCTTCATAGACTTCTGGTTTGTCATCTAAGGCAACTGTCATATGACGAAGAATGGAATTGTTTAATTTCATCCAAGTATTAAATTCGTTCATTTGATCCTGTTCGCCACCTTCGAATTGCAGGAGGATAAAAGAACCGTATTTCTGATTCTCAATTTGATACGCAAGACGCTTCTTTCCCCATACGCGATGATTGATGAGCTTTGATTTTGTTTTCTCTAATTGAGTTCCGATTTCGCCCATGGTGATATCCAAGGCCTCATTTTCCAAATTCGGATTTACAATATAGAGTGTTTCATAATACCGCATAATAACTCCTTATTTTTTACGCAATCAGCGGTGCGATGACCAGTGAAACCACGGACATCAGTTTAATTAAAATATTCAGAGAGGGACCGGATGTATCCTTAAAAGGATCACCTACTGTGTCGCCTACAACAGCTGCTTTATGTGCTTCTGATCCTTTCCCGATGGCTTCACCATTTACAGTGACGCCCTCTTCAATCATTTTCTTTGCATTGTCCCAAGCACCACCTGCATTAGACTGAAAAATTGCCATAAGCACACCACACACAGTTACCCCTGCAAGTAGTCCACCTAATGTTTCGGGTCCAAATGTGAACCCAACAATTACAGGAGAAATGATAGCTAAAATTCCAGGAAGCATCATTTCTTTAATGGCAGATTGAGTAGAGATTTCTACGCAACGGCCATGGTCTGCTTTTGTTAATCCCAATTCGTAAACGGCTTTGTCATCATCTGACCATGTAGAAGAAGCACCTTTGGCCAATACTGCAAGTGCTGCCTTCAATTCAGGAATATCTCTAAATTGACGACGAACTTCTTCAATCATTGCCATGGCTGCACGTCCAACAGCGCTCATTGCCATTGAAGAAAATAAGAATGGTAACATTCCACCAACAAATAAACCTGCCATAATCATTGGGTTTGAAATGTCAATACTGTTAATTCCACTCTTTACCATGAATGCGGCGAACAATGCCAATGCAGTTAGGGCTGCAGATCCAATTGCAAAACCCTTACCAATGGCTGCAGTTGTATTTCCAACCGCATCAAGTTTGTCTGTCTTTTCACGAACATCCGCAGGGAGTTCAGCCATTTCAGCAATACCACCAGCATTATCAGATATAGGCCCATAGGCGTCTACAGCAAGTTGAATGCCTGTATTAGCCAACATCCCTAAGGCTGCCATAGCAATGCCATAAAGGCCAGAAAAATGATGAGCACCCATAATAGCGGCTGCAATAATCAATGTGGGAATTGCAGTTGATTGCATACCAATTGCTAACCCTGCAATTATGTTGGTCGCAGGGCCAGTTAATGATTGCTTGGTAATCGATAAAACGGGAGAAGTTCCAGTACCTGTATAATGCTCAGTAATCAATCCAATTCCTAAACCAGAAAGAAGTCCAATAACGGTTGCGAAAAAAACACCCATGCTGGTGAATACTACACCACCTTGAATGAATTCAGCAGGTAGAACTTCTTGAATTAAAAAGAAAATAACAGCAATCATAATTGCAGAGCTACCAAACTCACCCCGGTTCAATGCTTTTTGTGGATCTCCACCTTCTTTAACTGAAACCATGAATGTTCCAATAATAGAAACAACGATTCCAGATGCAGCAATATAAAGAGGAAGCAATACGAATTCATTGCCCAGTACAGCACCCAATACCATTGAACCAATAATAGAGCCTACAAAAGATTCAAACAGGTCAGCACCCATACCAGCAACATCACCCACATTATCACCTACATTATCAGCAATCGTTGCAGGATTTAACGGATGATCTTCAGGAATTCCTGCTTCAACTTTACCCACAAGGTCAGCACCCACATCTGCAGCTTTAGTATAAATACCACCACCTACACGTGCGAACAATGCAATTGATGAAGCTCCTAATGAGAATCCAGATAATACATTTAATGTAACATCCATGCTATCAAAGTGAGATGTATAAAATATGAATAGACCACCCAAGCCAAGTACACCTAAACCAACAACACTGAGTCCCATTACAGAACCACCCGTGAATGCAACATTTAATGCTTGAGCAAGGCTTGTACGTGCAGCATTTGTAGTACGAGTATTTGCTTTGGTTGCAACTTTCATGCCTAAAAATCCAGCAAATGCAGAGGCAAAGGCACCCACAACAAATGATAAAGCAATCAATGGACTTGAATCAGCCTTGCCTGAATTTGCAATACTGAGTAGTACGGCTACTGCGATTACAAAAACGGCCAATACACGATATTCGGCTTTTAAAAATGCCATTGCACCATCAGCAATACTGGCACCAATTTGTTTCATTCGGCTTGTGCCTTCATCTTGTGCAGTAATCCAACTAGTTTTCCAGAATGCGTAAAGCATGGCCAAGGCACCAGCGCCGATCACATACATTAAATTAGAACTCATGGGTTCAATATCTCCTCAATTAAGAATTAAAATGATTCATGGTGTGGTTTAGTCCCCGCACCAAAAGATTTGCTAAAGCATCAGCACCATGTTTTACCATAGCTTCTGCTTCAGGCTCATCATCTGATCTGAAGGGTTTCAGTACATAGTTTTCTGCAGGTCGCATATTTTCATCCGTACCTATACCTAAACGTACTCGGGGGAATTGGTCTGACTGGAGTTGATAAATTATACTCTCCATCCCACGGTGACATCCGTCGCCGCCTTTGGGACGAATCCGAATCGACCCAAGAGGCAGATCCACATCATCCAAGATTACATGAATATCGGAAGGCAAAAGACTCCAAAGATTTGCCATTTCTTTCACAGCGTTTCCGCTACGATTCATGCCAGTTGTTGGCTTTACCAACAGGACTTCCCGTCGTTTATGTTGTGCAAAGACATAAGGACCTTTTCCAGGTTTAAATGATAGCTTTTGCCGGCGTGCTAATTCGTCCACTACCCAAAATCCTGCATTGTGTTTCGTATTTGCATATTTATCACCGGGATTGCCTAGACCAATAAAAACGATCATGATTCTTTCGAATCGTCTCCTGAATCTTTTTCAGATGCTTTATCATCTTCTCCTTCTTCTCCTTCTTCTCCTTCTTCGCCTTCTTCGCCCTCTTCACCTTCAAGTTCTTCAACTTCAGGCTCTTCTTCAGCTGCAGGCGGATGAACAGATACTATATTTAAGTCTTCAGCAGATAATATCTCTACATCTTCATTATCAATTGTAATGTCTGCTACACTTTTTGCAGAATTCATTTCAAGATCCTCAATATTCAATTCAATCTGATCCGGAACATCTGTTGGGAAACAACTGATCTCAATCTGTGTCATGGATTGCGATAATACTCCCCCTTCCTTGACACCTAATGGTTCACCAATCAATACTAAGGGCACAGAAATAGTTATTTTCTCTGATCGGCGCACTCGCATTAGATCAATGTGAATCACTTCATCCGTCACAGGATGATATTGTAATTCCTTTATCATGGTAAACTGTGTATCGCCTCCTTGTTCAACTTCAAAAATATGTTGACCAGATTGTAATGCATGATACAGTATCAGTTTATCTACCGATATATTTACATTCGCCTCACCTGCATAATAGAGAACACCGGGAATGAGTCCCGACCGACGAATAGTTTTTGACCCCTTCGTCCGCGTGAGATTTCTATCTTTAATTTCTAATTTGTAATACGATGATGCCATCGTTTTTTCTCCTAATTAAAATTCAAACAAAGCACTGACTGATTCACCATTATGAATTCGGTTAACTGCTTCGCCAAAAACATTCCCTACAGTTACAATTTCCATATTGTCCATGCATTTTTCCACGGGAATATCGATCGTATCTGTCACAATAATTTTTCTAATTTTTGATTTATTCAATCTTTCTATGGCTGGGCCGGATAACACGCCATGTGTTGCCACAGCCGTTATTGATTTTGCGCCTTGTTTTAAAGCGGCTTGAGCTGCGTTAATTGTAGTTCCCGCTGTATCAATCATATCATCAATAATAAGCACATCCATATCCTTGAGGTCACCAAGAAGATGACTCACTTCCGCTTGATTGGGTGCATACCGACGTTTATCAATTAGCGCAAAATGCATTCCCAATCGTTTTGCATAGGCTTGACTCATTTTTGCTGATCCTATATCTGGGGCCAGTACAGCGGTATGATCCGGTTCCAACCCTTCATTCTTAATTGCATCCAATAACACCATTCTGCTGTATAAATGATCAAACGGGATTTTAGCAAATCCCTGGATCTGTGTAGAATGAAGATCCATTGAAATAATTCTATCTGCACCCATTGCTGTAAAAATATCAATCATAACTCGAGATGAAATGGGTACGCGAGGTTGATCTTTCCTATCTTGGCGTCCATAACCAAAATAAGGGATAACAACTGTTACACGATCTGCAGAAGCACGAACTGCTGCATCCACCATCAATGCCAATTCCAAAATATTCTCAGATGGTCCATTAGTGGATTGAATCAAAAACACATCAGTCCCACGAATATTTTCTTCAAACTTGATCCATAATTCACCATCGGAAAAGGTGATAATAGATATTTCACCCAATTCATATCCAAGTGATTTTGCAATCTTTTTGGCCAAAGCAGGGTTACTGCGACCACTAAATATTTTTAGTTTATTATTCATAATATTTTTTTCTGAATGACTATGAGCTGGGGCGCAGGGATTCGAACCCCAACTGCCTGGACCAAAACCAGGTGTACTGCCATTATACTACGCCCCAAATAAATTGGGTGTTGTTACAAATTAGAGAGTTGGATTGGTAATAAATGTATTGTATCGGGAAGAAAAATATGACTCGGCTGATTTGGCATCTGCATCTTCGTCAAAAACCCCAAACACAGTCGAGCCTGAGCCCGACAAACTGGCGAAACGAGCCCCATGGACTCGAAGCGAATTTTTTATTTGTCCAATCTCTGGATATGCTGGAACAACGATTGCTTCAAAATCATTCTCAAAAAGCTCAAAAGGAATAATTTCCTTTCGAATAAAGCCTAGAAAATTAACTATCTCGTTTGGCCTGTCCAAAATATTTTTGAATTCATCATATGCCCATTTTGTATCAATTTGTAAATCCGGGGCTACCAATAAATAGTACCCATTAATTATTGTTTCAATCGGTTTTAAGATTTCTCCAATTCCATCTCCGATCTGTGTTTTTCCCTTAATAAAGAATGGAACATCTGCGCCTAAATCTATGCCTATGGTTTCTAACTCATCATCACTCACATCCAATTCATAAAGCTTGCGAAGTCCTTTTAAGATGGTGGCTGCATTGGATGAACCTCCACCCAAACCACCACCACCAGGAATCCTTTTCTCCAGTTCGATTGAGACACCACCAAGTCCAAACGCATCCACCATTTTTTGCCATGCCTTTACACATAGATTGGAATCATCTTTCGCCAGCCAATCCACATTGGAAGAAAATTGGCAATTGAAATCTTTTTTTTCTAATCTGATGGTATCATGAAAATCCAACTCCTGGAAAATAGTGTGAATATTATGGTAGCCGTCCGGGCGCTGGTTCCGTATTTGGAGACCAATATTAACCTTTGCGTGGGACTTAAGTACAAGATGGCTCATTTTTAATACAAAGTGTTGCAATGGCCTGTGCTACCCAGCCGGAACTATCGCCCACAAATCCAAGATGGTCTGCGGTTGTGGCTTTTATGGAAACTTTGGATTCATCAATTTGCATGGAATAAGCTAAGTTATATTTCATTTGGGGAATATATTCTTCCAGTTTTGGTTTTTGGAGAATAATGGTTGCGTCTATATTATTGATCTCAAATCCAACTTCCCGAATTCGTTTAACTGCATCGGCTAAAAAGTAGCTGCTGGGGGTGCCTTTCCAAGTATCATCATTGCTGGGGAAAAATTGACCAATGTCACCCAATGCGGATGCACCAAGAAGCGCATCCACCACCGCATGGATCAAAGCATCGCCATCAGAATGTCCCATTGATCCAAAAGATGATGGTATATCCACACCTCCTATAGTAAGTAATTCTCCTTGCGCCAACTGGTGAACATCATATCCTATACCTGTTCTGATCATAAAACTGTTCCCTGAGCCTGTCGAACGGCAACTATTTCCGCTCGTATCCAATCATCTTTTGTGGTAATCTTAAAATTATTTGAGTCTCCCTCTACCAGTTTGATGGAGAATCCCATTGCTTCCATTAATGCGGACTCATCGGTTCCTGTTAAGTTTTCTGTTTCGGCATAATACAACGCCTGAAGTAATTTATTTTTATGAAAACATTGGGGAGTCTGCGCCAGCCATATTTTTTCACGATCAAGCGTTTCTTTTACCAACCCATTTTCAGAAAATTTTACCGTATCCTTACTGGGGATTCCCACAACGGCACCATCTGCAAATTCACAAGCAGAAATGGATCGCTGAATAAGGTCTTCTGTCACAAAAGGCCGGGCAGCGTCGTGGATGCAAACCAATGTTGAATCCGAGTCAGATACATCTATGCCATTTTTTACAGAATCCTGCCGACGTGTACCCCCAGCCACCACTTTCACCGGTTTTCCGGCTGACATGGACAACACATCTCGATGGGTGGAGTCTACATTAGCACTGGGCACAGCCACAATAATTTCGTCAATATAGTCCGATTGCAAAAATAGTTTCAAGGTATGAAAGAAAAGCGGCCGGCCGGATAACAATTTAAATTGTTTTTCTTCGCCAAACCGTTCGCCAGAACCAGCAGCAGGAATGATTGCGGATACTTTCATATTATATAAGGTTTTTGATCAAATGATAATCATGGCATCACCATAGCTCAAAAAGCGATAATTCTCTTTTATAGCTTCCCGGTATGCTTTTTTAATCAATTTGCGACCAGCAAATGCGCTGACCATCATAAACAATGTCGATTTAGGCGCATGAAAATTGGTAACCATTTTATCCACCATTTTATATTCGTAGGGTGGGTAAATAAATTTATCCGTCCAACCCCTTTTTGGGGTTACCTGGAATCCGGATATGGCAATTGTTTCTAATGCACGAACGGTGGATGTCCCTACAGCAATGATCTTCCGGTGCCGCTTTTTAGCCTGATTGATTGCCATGGATGTTTTAGGGGACACTTCGAAATATTCCGAGTCCATCTGGTGCCGATTCAGATCTTCTACTTGAACAGGACGAAAAGTTCCAAGTCCAATATGAAGTGTAATATTTTCAATCTTGGTGCCTTTGTCTTTTACTTTTTTGATGAGTCCTTCAGTAAAATGGAGCCCAGCAGTCGGGGCAGCCACAGCACCACGTTCCGTTGCATATACGGTTTGATACCTCTTTTTATCCACGGAATCAGCATCACGGTCAATGTAGGGAGGAAGGGGAGATGTGCCGATTCTGTCGATGACACTATGGAAATTAGCACCATCATATTCGAAACGAACCACACGACCGCCTGAAACCGTATTATCGATCACATCGCACATAAGTTTTGGCGTGAATACCAATTTATTCCCGATGCGGACTTTCCGGGCAGGTTTTACCATGACTTCCCAGAGATCATGTGCTAATTCACGGAGTAAAAAAACTTCCACTTTAGCAGCGGTCCGGTCTTTCGTTGCAAAAAGCCGTGCAGGAAATACCTTTGTATTGTTAACCACCATAAGATCATTTTTGCGCATATAATCTGTGATATTCAGGAATTTTCTATGCTCAATTTTCCCAGTATCACGGTTCACTACCATTAATCGTGATAAATCCCGCCTGGACTCCGGGTACTGGGCAATGAGTTTTTTTGGTAGGCGATAATTAAAATCACCAAGTTTATACTTTTTCTTTTTATCGATCATTCAAATAACCTCGTTTGGTCTATTGTTAATTCTTTTCCAAGTAAATTGTATGCTGCTTTCTGGGCGATGCGTCCCCTTGGTGTACGGTGCAAAAATCCTTCCTTGATCAAAAAGGGCTCATATACATCTTCTATGGTGATGGGATCTTCTCCTATGGCAACTGCCAACGATTTTACGCCCACAGGACCACCATTAAATTTATCTATAATGACTTCCAGAATCTTCCGATCCATATCATCCAGTCCAATATCATCTATGCCTAATTTTTCCAAGGATGCCTTGGCCACATCAATATCGATCTTGCCGGAAGCTTTGACTTGTGCAAAATCCCGGGACCGTCTCAATATACGATTGGCGATGCGTGGAGTTCCACGGGCGCGTCTGGCTAATTCCATAGCACCTTCATCATCAATATCTACTTCCAATATTTCGGCGGACCGATTAATTATGTGGAAAAGATCTTCTGCTTCATAATAATCCACACGAAGTACCACGCCAAAACGATCTCGCAAAGGTGAAGTGAGATTCCCCAATCGTGTGGTAGCACCAATGAGGGTAAATGGTTCAATCGTCAGTTGTACACTGCGGGCACTGGGTCCCTTATCAATCATAATATCGATGGAAAAATCTTCCATGGCAGAATAGAGATATTCTTCCACTACTGCATTAAGACGATGGATCTCATCGATGAAAAATACATCACGGTGACCTAAATTAGTTATCAGTCCTGCCAAATCACCAGCTCGTTCCACTACTGGTCCGGATGCTTGTTTTATATTGGATTTTAGTTCTTTGGAAACAATATTGGCGAGAGTGGTTTTTCCCAATCCCGGTGGGCCAAATAGAAGAACATGGTCCAAAGCATCCCCACGAGAATTAGATGCTTCAATGTAAAGTTTCAAATTATCCACCAATTCTTTCTGACCAATAAATTCATCAAATTGGGAGGGGCGAAGAGATTTTTCAACCGTACTATCATCATCGAACGGTGTTGGGTCTGTAATATGTATCTCTGTCATTAAGTAAAATGGATGTAAATCAGTTTAAAACTGACTCTAAAGATACAATCTCAAATTGCTGTCGTAAAGACAGAGAGGGAGAAAAGTTTGACTACCACAGTGTGAACCTTGGATCCGGAGCCACCAGTATGCTCACTTTGGCGTAGATTCAGCATAATATCAATACATTGATCAATAAGATCTTTCACGATCCCCCAATGTTTAAAAAAGTGCTTTAATTCTGCAGGAGATCTCATGCCGCGATTTCCTTTTTCATTAAAATTTGTTTTAAAAATGATCCAGTATAAGATGTTTTCACTGATGCAATTTCTTCCGGCGTGCCGGTGGCCAAGACAGTCCCGCCATCGTCACCGCCTTCCGGCCCCAAATCGATGATCCAATCCGCAGTCTTGATCACATCCAAATTATGTTCAATGACCAAAACCGTATTTCCACGTTCCACCAAACGCTGGAGCACATGCAAGAGCATCCTAATATCCTCGAAATGGAGGCCTGTGGTAGGTTCGTCCAAAATGTAAAGTGTTTTTGCGGCAGATACTTTAGAGAGTTCCGTGGCCAGTTTCACCCGCTGCGCTTCTCCACCGGAAAGTGTTGTGGCTTGCTGCCCCAAATGGATATAGCCTAGTCCCACATCATTTAATGTATGGAGTTTTTTATGGATAGATGGAATATTTTTAAAAAACTCCAACGCTTCAGATACGGGCATATCCAACACTTCAGCAATCGATTTCCCCCGGTATTTCACTTCCAGTGTTTCCCGGTTATATCGTTTTCCTGCACAAACTTCACAGGTTACATACACATCCGGGAGAAAATTCATTTCAATCTTAATAATGCCATCACCTTCACAAGATTCACAGCGACCGCCCTTTACGTTAAATGAAAAACGACCAGGTTTATAACCTCGAATTTTAGATTCCGGTAATTTGGCAAACATGTCGCGAATGAATGTGAAAACACCTGTATAAGTTGCAGGATTGGATCTCGGCGTCCGGCCTATGGGTTTTTGGTCAATATCCACCACCTTATCAAGAAACTTCGCTCCTGTGATGGAATCAAATTCCAATGGGTAAGCGCGCGCTTTGTTCAATTCTTTCGCTAAAGCAGGAAAGAGAGTCTCATTCACCAACGAACTTTTGCCACTTCCGGATACACCCGTTACAGCAATAAATCGGCCCAATGGAAAATCCACATCAATAGATTTTAAATTATGTCCTGTGGCGCCTTTGATTGATAATTGATTTGAGCTTCCATTTCGGCGGACCCTTGGAATACGAATTTCTTTTTTACCGGAAAGATATTTACCCGTAAGTGACTTATTGGATTTTAATAATTGCTTTGGGGTTCCTGCAAAAGTGATTTCTCCGCCATGTTTTCCTGCACCTGGTCCTAAATCGATGACATAATCCGCCGCTTCTATCGTTTCTTTATCGTGCTCTACAACTAAAATGGAATTCCCAATATCCCGAAGTGATTTTAAGGTCTTCAGCAAACGATTATTGTCACGTGGGTGAAGTCCGATGGATGGTTCGTCCAAAATATATAGGACGCCCATTAATTGGGAGCCAATCTGTGTGGCAAGTCGAATTCGTTGGGATTCTCCTCCTGATAAAGTGGTGGCCGAGCGATCTAAGGTTAGATAACTCAATCCTACATTGACCAAAAAACTCAATCGCTGGCAAATCTCTTTCAGGATCTGATCAGCGATAGCATGCTCCATTTTTGTAAGATTTACATTTCGAAAATGGACATTTAAATCTCGGATGGACATGGAAGACACATGGCCAATATTTTTCTCATTAATCATAACTCCAAGTGTTTCCTTCCGGAGCCTAGCGCCTTTACAATCAGAACAGGGACGCATACTCATAAATTGTTCGATCCATTCGCGAATGCCAGAAGATTTAGTTTGGGTGTATCGGCGCATTAAATTCGGAATAGCTCCTTCCCAGCCTCCGGAATAAGTTCCACTCCAACGCTCGGAACTGTAGTCCATTTTAAATTTTTTATCACCAGTACCGTAGAGCAACATTTGACGAACATTGGGATCTATCTTAATCCATTGCGTGGTAAAATTGAATTCGTAATGACGGGAGAGACTTTTCAGGATACTGCCATACCAGTTCCCTCGGGGTTGTTCTCCCAGCGATGCAATGGCACCCTGAATAAGACTTTTGGATTTATCAGGCACGATCAAATTAGGATCCACTTCCATATGAGACCCCAATCCATCACATTTTGGGCAGGCACCATAAGGAGAATTAAATGAGAACATTCGCGGCACCATTTCTTCCATTGAAACCTCACAATCGGGACAGGCAAAATGTTCAGAAAACAAATGTTCTTTATTTGGTAATTCATTGACTAAAATGAGACCACTGCCAATCTTCAGTGCTAATTCAATGGATTCGGTCAAGCGCTCATGCATGTCTTTCTTTATTATGAGTCGATCCACCACAACCTCGATGGTGTGTTTTTTATTTTTATTCAAAATGATCTTATCATCTACAGACATTACGTCACCATCTACTCGAACACGTAGGAAACCTTCTTTCCTGATCTCATTAAAAACGCCTTTATGTTCTCCTTTGCGCCCACGAATGAGGGGGGCCAAAATATGCATTTTAGTCCCGGATTTGAATTTGCTTACTGTATCGACGATTTGCTGAACTGTTTGTTTTTGGATCGGTTTGCTACACTTCCAACAATGGGGTAATCCAATATGGGCATAAAGGAGTCGAAGATAATCATGGATTTCCGTAACAGTACCAACGGTGGATCTTGGATTTCGGGCTGTGGCTTTCTGTTCGATGGAAATGGCTGGAGATAATCCTTCAATGCCATCCATGTCCGGTTTTTCCATGAGGCCTAGAAATTGCCGTGCATAAGATGAGAGTGATTCTACATATCTCCTCTGGCCTTCTGCATAGATTGTATCGAATGCGAGAGATGATTTTCCTGAGCCGGACAAACCAGTGATTACTACCAGTTGATCCCTGGGAATTTCTACATTAATATTTTTAAGATTATGCTGGCGTGCACCTTTGACTATGATCTTATCAGTGGGATTTGGCATCGTAGTTTACACCCTATAATTTGAGACAATTTTGAACATCCCGGAATTTACAGACTTTTGATTCAGCACCCCAAAGACGATTTGCTTTTTTTCCATAACTTTATTAGATGTGCAAAAAGGATACTGAGTCATTACTGAGATTCATTTCTATTAAGAAACCACTAAAATAGTTTTAAAATTTGCTGAGATGAAGAAGATAACCTTAAACCACCTTTACATTGGTATGCACTTTAATTCTATCATTAGAAAATCGAGGAATTTTGTTTTCATTTACTTGACACGGAATTCCAGAATTGGTACTTTGGACCATGGGTTCTTTAACAAACCAAATCCTTATCTCCATGCCCCACATGGCAGATCCCTATTTTTCCAAAGCTGTGGTTTATGTCTGTGAGCATAACAAGGAAGGTGCCATGGGTATGATAATCAATAAGCAATTTCAGGCACCGGACTTAAAAGAACTTTTTGAAAAACTCTATATTGGTGATGATACCATTCATTCTTTGGTAAATGATATTTTTTTTGGCGGTCCTGTGCTATTGGAACGGGGAATTGTACTTCATGATGCCACCTATAAATCTGAAGGAACAATCAATATCTCCGACAATATTTCCATGACCAGTCAACAACATGTTTTGAAAGACCTTCAACGTAGGCCGGATATTCCGTTCAAATTAATGTTGGGGCATTCCGGATGGTCGCAGGGACAATTGGAAAGGGAAATTGAAAACGGTGATTGGCTCATGCAAAACACCACACGAGATTTTATTTTAAATGTTAATCCAGAACAAATGTGGCAACAAGCAATTGGGTCCCTGGGCATGGATCTTGGCCCTTCCCTAGGCATAAGCGGGCAAGCCTAGTCTAATATTTAACGCATTAATGCTCGAATCGTAGCATTTGATTCAGCCAATCGATCACTCAATAATTTTACAACATAGGTATGTAGTTCACTGGCTTTATGAGGAGCATCCTGGTTTAATTCATTGAATTTTTTCTTAGATAAATAATAGATCTGGCATGGCTCATCTGTCACCACAGATGCGGATGCTAATGAGCCAAGATAAAGGCTGACTTCTCCCACTACAGTTCCTACGCCCATCGTTTTCAACCGAATCTCGCTTCCATCTCCTGTATTTAACCAAACCGAAATTTTTCCCGAATCAATGAAATAAATCCCTCCGGGATCTTCTCCTTGCTCAATAATGCGGGTTCCTTCCACCTCTTCACGGTATTCAAAAAAATCCGCTACCTGTTGGAATTTATCCTTGAAGGATTCAACGCTGATGGGATGGTCTTCATTCTCATTTAGTGAAATAGATTTGTGAATAATGGATTCTTCGCACCATTCCAGCCCATGATCTAAGTCGTCGAATGCATTAAATATGTCTGAATCTTCTGATATGAGATTTTCAGTTTCAAACTGATCGTTGACTTCATCGGTCATTCCACAAAGCAAAACTCGAAATTCATTTTTTTCTGCCATGATCTGTAATTTATTAAAACTGTTCACAGCAGAAGAGTCAACGCCAGTCACTTGCCGAAAATCAAACACCAGGAATGACATATCTATAATGGGGTCTGATTCGCACCGTTGCTGTACTCGTTCAAGAATTTGGTTGGCCGTGCCAAAAAAGACAAAACCCTGGAGCGGAAGGATAAAAATTTTATCACCGTTTTCCTCAAGAATTTTCTTCATCTGATCTGATCGACCTACATTACTGCTAAAAGTTTTTCCTGATAGTTCGTATTTGATTACTTCTACCTTTGAATATTTGATTACAAACAAAGCAATGGACATGAGCAGGCCAATGACGATCCCTTCTAAAAATCCAACAGTTGCAATAACAACCAGGATGAGAACAATAACAAGATAATCCATTTTCTGGAGTCGTTTCCAAGTATCCACAAGCCATTCCACTAAAAAATCCAATCCAAGATTCAGAAGCAATCCGCCCAAGATCACTTTAGGAAAAACGGAAATCACTTTTGCCCCAAAAATGAGAGTAATGCCGCAAAGGAGCGCAACAATGATATTAGATAATCGGGTCCGGGCTCCAATATTGTAAGCCATGGATGTTTCACTTAGGGTGATATACCCGGGAGGAGTTCCTGCAAATCCTGCCAGAATATTGCCATAACCGGTTAGTCGTAATTCTTTGTCCAAGTCAAAATCTTCTTTAACAACCAATTCAAGTCCACTGTAATTAAACAGGATGGAAATGGCATTCAGAACCATCATGGTGGCAATGGCAGGAAGATGTATTATAAAAAGGTCCCAGCGAAAATCTGATACATAAGGCAATGGCGTACCAGGGAAAAGGCCTCCTTCTGGAAAAGGACCTAGTAAATAACCAGTAGATTCCAAATCGCTGAAAGAAAATCCCTGGAAAGATGTGATACCATAGAATAAAAGAATGCTTCCTGTTAGGATTCCTGGCGTCAATAAATAATGACTGAATCGCCGGCTCGCCAGTAAAAGTACAACTGCAAAAACTAAGCCCGGTACCCACTGAATCAATACATCCGAATTCAAGAAATAAAAGGCATTGGACAGGGTCAAATCCATATCTGTCATCATGCTAAAAGAGAATTTGACAATGAGCCAACCGGTTCCAGCCATGAATCCACCTACTACGGGAAAGGGAATGAAACGGACTAATTTCCCTAATCGAAAGCGGCCCAATATCCAAAAGAAAATCCCAACCATAATGGATGTGACGCCAATGGCAACAAAAATAAATTGATAAACATCCTCTGCGGAAAGTTGATCCCCGATTCCTGTGCTAATTGTAATAGCCATCAAGGCGAGAATGGCGATGGGAATATCCTGGGGTGCAATCAGAATCAACGGATACGTTGCTGTAAATGCAGAAAAAAGGGCAAATATGATAGACCCTACCAGCAAAATTCCAATGCCTTGAGGAAGGTATGCAGCAAGTGGTCCCGTAAAGATCAGAGCTGCCAAAGACATGGCAGACACAATAAAAATAATACCATTAATGGTGCCTGAAATGAGACTCGGCAGTAAATTTTCTTTGTAGTTTCCGGTCATTCCATTGTGCTATAGGTTAACCAGAATATAGAGTACATTTTAATTTCTTTGGATCATAATTATCATGTCGCCCGATAATCAAATAAATGAACTAACGCGTCTATTTAAAGAAAACACCCATGATGAAAATGCGGTGCACATGGCTCAATATATGAAAGGTCATTTTCCTTTTTTTGGCATCAAAAGTACCTTGAGACGGGACATCCAGAGGGAATGGTGGCAAGGACATTCAATCCATTCTGAAAATGAGCTTCAGTCGATTATTGCAACCTTGTGGGTATTGGACAAAAGGGAATATCAATATGTTGGGCTTGATTTGGGGAAACGGTACAAAAAATATTTTACACCGGCATCTATTCTCTTTATCCAAAAATTGATAACGACAAAATCTTGGTGGGATACGGTGGATACCATAGCCAGCCACATGGCCGGAGCAATGGTTTTCAATTATCCGGAAACGGTTACAATCATGGATGAATGGATCGACCATGAGAATATGTGGATTCGCCGAACCGCCATTTTACATCAATTGAATTTTAAGGACAGAACAGACCCAAAACGGCTTTTTGATTATTGTAAAAAAAGGATGAATGAGCCTGACTTCTTTATCCGGAAAGCCATTGGCTGGGCACTGCGTCAATATTCTTATGTGGATGCATCCGCTGTGATCCAGTTTGTAAAAATATATGAATCTGAAATGAGCACCTTGAGTAAATCGGAAGCATTGAAAGCTCTGAAGCGGAAAGGGAAGATCTAAGGTGTTGTCATTGCAGATAAAATATTTTTTATATTTCCATCCCTTTTAATCTCCTCCTTTAAAAGGATGCGACGAATCAAAATAATCATTTGAGAAAAACCAATCTTGGAGTGGTTTAATAGAATATTCCAAGATGCCGGCTCTTCGCCCAGTATTACAATTCTTCCTTAAATTCTAATTGGAACCAAACCCACATTAATGTGTTAATCTACTAATCTAACACGAGGAAAAAACCATGTTTAAAACGCTCTTATCTCTGCTACTTGTCTTCTCCATTGGATGGGCTGAAGGGAAAAAAGAAAAGTCCATTGTAAAGAAAAAAGTTGTCATGATCACATCTGATGATGAACAGGAAACCAAAGATATCAATGTGGAAACCAATATAGATGGTGAAACACTAAACCTGGTCATTACAGTAAATGGTGATAAAAAAGAATTTGAAGTTCCCCTAGGCAATGAAGATGCCATGGAATCTCTTGAAAAAGAATTGGAAGAAATGGATCTGGATATCAACATAGCGCAATTCATGGTACACGGGAATGACCATGACAAAAAAAAGCATGATTACATGCGAATGATGCGCTGGCACGACCAGGAAAAAGGCAGTGGATATCTCGGTGTTCAAATTCAAAGATTAGACGGTCAGCTCGCTGATTATTTTGGTGCAAAAGATGGCGGTGTTCTTGTTACAGAAGTGATTGAGGGTAGCCCTGCAGAAAAGGCGGGCATGAAAGCGGGAGATGTGATCTTAAGCGTGGCAGGCGAAGAAGTTGAAGATGCAAGTGACTTAGTTGAAGAAATCCGCGGACATACACCAGAATCAAAGGTGCAGCTCAACGTTGTTCGGAAAAACCGGAAACGGAAAATGAAAGTCACTTTGGGCGAAGCGCCACGCACATTTGATATGGGATTTGGCCCGGGAAAAAATATGATGTTCTTTGGTGATGGCCACGATTTTGATGATAAAGATGTGGATGTGTTTTTTAATATGGATCATGACGGTCCCCATAAAATGATGAAAAAATTCAAACTCCATAACAGTGATGACAATATTGATGAACTATGGCATGAATTGAAAAAACTCCGGGAAGAAGTAGAAAAATTGAAAAAAGATTCCTAATTCAGGCAGTCCTTATTTTAAAAAGTCCTCTGGTTCCTGAGCTTGTCGAAGGACGGGGGGCTTTTTTGTTTTGTCATTCCGGATATCCTGCATCGTCCTGTATGACACTCTAAATAATCCACAATAAAGTTCAAATCTTCCCCTAATTTTAATGATGCGAAAAATACTTCCACCGCTGGCAGTTGTTTTTGCCGCCCTTCTCTGGAGCGCGGATGGATTTTTAAGGCAGGAGCTTTATTCCATATCATCTTTTTTAGTAGTGACTCTCGAACATGCATTTGGAGCGCTTCTGTTTTTACCATTTCTTATCAAAACGTGGCCGGAGATAAAAAAACTGGGGCAGCGTGGTTGGATCTCTGTTTTATGGATCTCTATCTGCGGTGGAATTTTAGGGACATACTTTTACACAAAAGCATTGAGCTATGTAGACTATATCGATCTGTCGGTGGTCGTGCTTTTACAGAAACTCCAACCGATTTTTGCCATTTCCCTTGCAGCCATAATTTTAAAAGAGAAACTAACCCAGAGATTTATTGGCTTGGCTCTGTTGGCCATGTTAGGTGCTTATCTTGTCACCTTTGGAACCACATCTATTGCGGACTGGGATGATAAAACACTCATTGCAGCGCTCCTGGCAACATTGGCCGCATTTAGTTGGGGAAGTTCCACCGTTCTTGGAAAACATGCGTTGAATCGATTACCCTTTACTGCTGTTACTGCACTGCGATTATCTTTAACAGCTGTAGGCGCTCTCATCATTTTCACTGTTACATCGGATGGTTTTGGAACACTAGAACTCACAACTCATCAATGGCGGAATTTGGTTATTATTGTCATGTCCACCGGAGCTGTGGCACTTTTCATTTATTATTTTGGGCTCAAGCATATGAAGGCATCCCATGCCACAGTTTATGAATTGACATGGCCCCTGTCTGCTGTTTTTCTTGATTGGATTATTCGGGGTCATATGTTAGGATTCGCACAAATTATCGGTGCAATTCTGCTTCTGGGATCTATGATTCTTCTCACTCAGGAAGAGACCTATGGCTGAGTTAACTCTCAAAGATCATAATCATAATTTAAAATATAATCTTGTTCATGAATTCTGTTGGGGGTTCGGTATCGCATTCCATACGCTTTATGCGGTTGTGCCATTGTTTTTAAGGGAATTGGGTGCACCAGAAAGTATTGCTGTTTCCACTGCCGGATTATTTTCGATTCTTATTGCATTACCAACTTTAATTATTGCGACTCTTGGGAGAAATATCCGCAATATCAAAAAAGCTGTTATCCTAGTACACATAATCATTCTTATGGTGGCTTTTGCCATGGGATTCACATTTACCATTCTGGATCCCGAACAAATTCAAACTGCTTGGAAAGTATATTTTTCTTATTTCATATTGTATTCTTTATCGATAGGTATCATTATACCTATTTGGGCTGAATTTTTAAATCAATCCACTTTGAAATCTGAACGAGGTAAATTTTTTGGGTTAGGATTTGCCTTTAACAGTGTGGGTAGTTTTGCAGGTGGATTCATCTTAAGATTTCTATTATCCAGCAACATACCATTCCCCAGAAATTTTGGAATTGGGTTTTTTATACTATTTATAAGTCTAACAATTGGCACGTTTCTGTTTTTGTTTTTCCGCGTCAAATCACCGAAGAAAGAACACCGCCACAAAACAGTTAAAGATTTTTTAGCTGAAACAAAATCCATTGTGGTTGGCCATAAAAATTTCCAAAAATACATTTTATCCCGCATCCTCTTCGCTGCACATTTACCGGGATTGGGACTTTATGCGATTTATTGTCAGGATAAATTCAATTTTGATGTGAGTCAAGCCGGAATCTTTACAATCCTGAATGTGATAGCATCTGGCTTTGCCAGTTATTTTGTAGGAATATTAGGAGATAAAATGGGTCATAAATCTGGAATGATTGTTGCCTATTTGGCCCACTTCACAGCAGTATTCCTTGCTATTTTTTCACAGAATATGTTATGGGTTTATGCGGTTTTCATGGCCATTGGTGCAGGTCAAGGTGCTTTTATGCCCTCGGCCATGAATCTTATCTATGATTTTGCTGAAGAGCGGGATACCAAAACATACATGGCTTTAGTGGATACTATGCTTGCACCATTTGTTTTAATTTTTATTGTGGGCATTGGCTACATGGTTCGGTTTGGTAATTATACCCTGTCGCTTTATATTATCGGCGCAAGTCTTTTTTTAGGCATGGCAATACTCTATTTTGTCGTTCGTGATCCAAAACAGTCCACAGAACATGCATTTAATGTTGATGGATTTTCTTCTTGATTTTCCACAACCTAAAACTAGAAATTCACCTCCTATTATGATTGATTATATATCCCGACCCTGCCGATTGCTCTTACCTGCCTTTCTGGTACTGATGATTAGTGCATGCCAGGAAGACCCTTCGCGCCATTTGAATCTTGGAAATTGGTATCTTCAAAAAGGACTTTTAGATGAAGCCATCATGGAATATCGTGAAGTTTCTCGTCTTTATTCAGGTGATCCGAGCCAACTTGCTCGAGATGAATTCCAAATTTTAGGTAAAGCCCACTTTAAGCTTGCCATCGCTTATACAAAAAAAGGGTGGTGGGCCTATGCTTTGAATGAGGCAAAACGGAGTTTTGATATCACACCAAATAAGGATTGTCATGATCTTGTTGGGCTTATTGAAACAAAGATCGCCCTGGGTATTGACTCCTAATTCAGGAATTCTTCGATAGCTCTTTTTCTACAAAGATCCACCCCATAAACACCACAAACCCAACGGCCCATCCACCAATGATCTGGTGGGGCATGTGGACACCAAGATAAATTCTTGAAAATCCCACCATGAAGATCATTACTGAAGCTGGTATAATTCTATTATAATGGTGTCCGAGCCAGCCCCACACTACCATAGCCATTTGTGCGTGGCCACTTGGAAACCCAAATCCTAAAACTGAAATAAGATGCAATTCTTCCGGTGGGCGCGCTAAGGCAAATCCATCTTTTAGACATTTCATTATGATCGCTGATAAAATTATAATGCCAAGAAATGATAGCCAATCTTTTCGATTTAAATAGAAAAATGATATTATAAGATAAATTGGATAAGCAGTGCCATTTCCCAATAGTGTTATGCCTTTCATGAGAAAAAGGATAATTGGGAAATCGAATTGTTGTAGGAATTGGATTAATTCCATAGTGAAAAAATTACATAACCTTTCAAAAGATATCCTTTGTTAGGTTTGATAACCATTAGAAAGAACCGGAACGGGACTCCCCACCATCACAATAAATTATGGAACAGTTTATGAAATCTGCTTCTGGTTGTAAAAGCATTGAAATGGTTCCCGCCACATCTTCCGGTGTGGTTGTGCGGCGCATGGGATTTCGTTTCTTAGTGTTTTCGATCCACCTTTCCCATCCTTCTGTAATTTTTGTTAAGGCACGGGTTGGTGTAACGCCAGCTTGGACTGCGTTAGCTGTAATTCCAAATTGCCCTAACTCCCATCCAATCTGTCGGATAATTGCTTCCATAGCGACTTTTGCCACACTAACAGGACCGTATCCTTCCATGGCTACATAGTTTCCCTCGCTAGTGAGCCCCATGACACGTGAGCCGTTTGCCAGAAGTCCTTCCGCATATAACTTTTGTGTCCAATACAACAGAGCATTCCCCATAACATGAACCGTCATATCCATTTGTCGTTGGGTGACAGGCTTTTCACCAAATAAATTGGTGGTGGTACCGAACGCAATAGAATGAAGCAGAAGTTTAACCGGTTCTCCACTCGTAATCTCCTTGATTTGTGGAATAAACTTATCCATGGTTTCTTCTGCCGCTGCATTTGTATTAAAATAATGACACCGACCATCAGTGATCTCGTTCACTTCAGTGATTGTTTCTACTGCTAATTTTTTTGCATCTCCACGATCAAAATGAAACGCAATAATTCCATAACCATCATTTGCAAGCCGCTTTGCTGTGGCTGCTCCATGGCCAGTTGAACCTCCTAATATTAATACCCATTCAGACATTTTGTTCTCCAAATTTCAGCATGCAATTTACCGGATTATTTTGAAAGTTGAACATGAAATGTCGGTTCATAAATTCAAAAATTTGTCGTACTCTCACCCCCTTAAAATCATAGGATAATAAAACATATCATGATAGTAAAAGGCAGTTATACAAAAGAAGAATTAATCCAAAGCGGTGAAGGGATTCTGGGTGGAATGGAAAATGGCAAATTACCCTTAGCTCCCATGCTTATGATGGACCGTATCACAGAGATCAATGATGATGGTGGCCAATATGCAAATGGACAGATTATAGCAGAACTGGACATCACTGACGAACTTTGGTTTTTTCATTGCCATTTTAAAGGTGATCCAGTTATGCCCGGATGTTTAGGGCTTGATGGCATGTGGCAATTGGTTGGATTCTTTTTATCCTGGATCGGTGGTAAGGGTCGAGGACGTGCTTTAGGCGTTGGTGATCTGAAATTTAAAGGACAAGTCCGCCCCTACCATGATACTGTCACATATAAAATTGATATTAAAAAAGTCCTGAATCGGCGTGGGAAATATTTGGTTTGGGCCGATGGCACATTGAGTACAAGTGAAGATCGAACTATTTATTTCGCAAAAAATCTACAAGTTGGGTTGTTTGACAACCTCACTTACGATTTCGGTGGTGATCCTGCTTTGGATTCATTTTAAATTATTCGATTTTCTAATTAAATAATGGCCCTCCAATGTGGAATTGTGGGACTACCCAATGTGGGAAAGTCTACCCTATTTAACGCCCTGACAAAATCAAGCGTTCCAGCTGAAAATTATCCTTTTTGCACTATTGAACCCCATGTCGGGATTGTGGAACTGCCCGACCTCAGGTTGAATGAGCTTGGGAAAATTTATAATCCAAAAAAAATAATCCACGCAACCGTTGAATTCACAGACATTGCCGGAATCGTCCGAGGTGCCAGTAAAGGTGAAGGGTTAGGAAATAAATTTCTCGGACAGATCCGACAGACTGCCGTAATCATTCATGTAGTACGTTGCTTTGAAAATGATAATATCACTCATGTTGATGGCAGTTTGGACCCAACCCGAGATGCTGAAACAATTGAAACAGAATTATTGCTGGCTGATCTGGAAACATTGGATAAACGCAAACACAAAACAGAAAAAATGGCTCGCTCCGGAGAAAAAATTGCCAAAAAAGAATTGGGGCTGATCAATCGGCTACTCAAACATTGTAATGAAGGGCACCGGGCTCGAACCTTGCCCGTGGATGACGCCGATGAAAAAAACATCCTACGTTCTCTTCATCTACTCAGTAGCAAACCAATCTTGTATATAGCCAATGTGGATGAAGCAGAGATAATGCAAGAAGAACGCAATAAGCATGTTCAGACTCTTTTTGATTTTGCTGAAAAAGAAGGGAATTCTGCTGTCCGAATCTGTGCATCCATAGAACAAGAGATCGCTGTTTTGCCAGATGATGAAAAAGGCTTATTTCTCACAGAGTATAATCTCCCAGAACCGGGACTCCATAAAGTAATTCATGCCGGGTTTAGGCTATTGGGACTCCAAACTTATTTTACGTGTGGTGAGCAAGAAGTCCGAGCCTGGACCATTCCTGTGGGTGCGTCAGCTCCAAAAGCAGCAGGTGAAATACATACAGATTTTGAACGTGGTTTCATTAAGGCAGAAATATTCCAATATGATGAAATTATAAAGCACGGTTCAGAAAAAACACTTTCAGATTTGGGATTGATCCGTCAGGAAGGCAAGCAATACATTGTGAAAGATGGGGATTGTATTTTCTTTAAATTTAATGTCTAATGGCAAATTAATAAAAAAAGGGCAGTTTTCACTGCCCTTTCTAATTTTTAAGATAGATACGTTTTATTCCTCATCATCCTCATCATCCCAGTCTTCATCCTCATCATCCTCTTCATCCTCTTCGTCATCATCATAGTAATAATCAGGTGGATAAGCAAAATATGGATTGTTTGCCATGTTGTATGGGGCATAAGGATTCGGTTCCTCTTCCTTTTTTTCTTCTACTGCAACTTCAGGGGTCGCTTCCTGTTTTACTACAATCACTCGTGGTTCATCTGAAGCTTCAGTGGACTCCTGAGATTGCTTAATTGCATCCATGACCAAGTCCCGGTCAGAATCTGATAACCCACTAGCGCCTGCTGTAGCTACTGTAGATGATGCCTGATTTCGGAAATTGAGCCCGGTTAACACTGCAAAAAATAGGATTACCAGTGCAAAAATAGATCCTTCGGGTTGAAATTCAAATCCGCCAAACATATTTTGTGTAATACCAAACCCAAAGAATATCCCAATAGAAAGTAAGATGCCAAACAGCAGGATCATGTTACCCATTTGTTGCGGCATGTTCGATTCCATCACTAGCATGTACAGGAACCAAACCATGATCCCGGCAACAGCAATAATGATGCTCACTAGAAATTCTCCCAAGAGGAGCGATGTAAAAAAGCCGACGACGCCGGCTGCCGGAATTATAAATCCTATCCCGGATTTCATGTCGTTAGCCATGATGAAACTCCATTAATACCTCGATTTACACTAAAAATTGCTGTTTGTTCTTCACAAATGCAAGATTTTTCCCAATTGAATAAGTTGCGGTTTTCTGTCATGTATTCCCCATTCTTGATTATGTAAATTTCACCCTTATTTATGCGAAATGAATCAATCAAAGTTGGTGTGATTGGTGTGGGTCATTTGGGTCAGCATCACACAAAACATTATGCATCCTTACAGGATGCGGAACTTATGGGTGTCTTTGATACAGATACGGACCGGGCAATATCTATAGCCAGTCAAAATAGCACGAAACCATTTACAGAATTATCATCTTTATTAGATGTAGTTGAGGCAGTCTCTATTGTGACGCCAACGAAATTTCACGTTGATGTGGCTGCAGCATGTATCCAAGCAGGAAAACATGTTTTTATCGAGAAACCTATTACCACAACATTAGAAGAGGCTGATCGTCTTCTCTTATTATCGAAGGAAAAAGGGACCATGATCCAGGTCGGACATATAGAAAGATTAAATCCTGCCCTCCTGGCTCTTCAACCCTTTACTATTAATCCAAAATTTATTGAGATCCAAAGACTGGCACCTTACACCACTCGGGGTACAGATGTCCCTGTCGTATTGGATCTCATGATCCATGATATCGATATTTTATTATCCCTAGTGGATTCGCCGGTGAATACCATTCGTGCGACGGGGCTATCTATTCTTACTGATTCTGTAGATATTGCCCACGCAAGGATTAGGTTTGGGAATGGAACGGTAGCCAGCATCATGTCCAGTCGCGTGGCAAAAGACAAAGTCCGAAAAGTAAAAGTTTTTCAACGAGATCTTTATGCCACTATCGATCTTTTATTAGGGTTGACAGAGATTTATAAAGTAGTTGGTGACCCAGATGATGACTCGCAAGCCCTCATGACTGCACCCTTTGAATATGATGGGTCTGAGCGGTTCATTGCCTACCATAAACCACCGGTAATTTCTGGAGATGCACTTCGAATGGAATTGGATAATTTTATTAAATCAGTTCAAGGGAAAGAAACGCCTATTGTCACTGGCAAGGCTGGCAGGGAAGCTTTAGAAGTAGCTATGGAAATACAACGCATTATCATCCAGGATATTCACTAATGGATTTGCGTCATTTTCTTTTTTCTTACAGAAGTTTTACTCCCGCGCCACTTGTATTATCGCTTCTTTATTTTGCTAATCCCGAGATTCCTTTTTTGTTTTACGGCTTGAGTTTAGCAGTAATTGGTGAATCCATCCGTATCAATGCTGTTCGGTATGCGGGTGGTGCTACTCGGACAACAAAAGTGGGGGCACCATCGCTCTGCACATCAGGGCCCTATGCAAGAACTCGTAATCCACTTTATCTAGGTAATATGATCATTTATTGCGGTGTAGCTTTGATCGCCGGAGGACAATTCATGTGGGAATTTCTTTTGGTTGTGTTT
>Ga0207966_1000066_pt1 | contig 54027 bp, 33 predicted proteins | sample Knorr_S23_td_NAD_FD_185611 | JGI IMG/M metagenome (GOLD analysis project Ga0207966, IMG submission 185611) | Marine microbial communities from Southern Atlantic Ocean transect - Knorr_S23_td_NADW_ad_2500m_LV_B (SPAdes) (version 2) | ecosystem: Environmental > Aquatic > Marine > Oceanic | place...
TGCCGAAACTGAAAAATCAGGACCAACACAAATTAAATCGGGAATAGAAATATCGGCTATCACCCCCAGGGAGAAATTGACCGTACTCGAATATACACATTCATCATCGTCTAAATAAACGGCATAAATAACGGTATAATCTCCCGGATTGGTAAAGCTCATCATTACTGAATCGACAGATGATGAAACCACGTTCGTTCCCGTGGAAGGAACTACACTCCATTGGAAACTTGAGATATCGTAGTCGAAGTCTAAATCGGCGACAAAATCCTCAACAACAATTGTTTTTATAATAGTGTCTGTGTCGTTATAGCAATTATTATCGTCGAGAACTTCAATATTCAAATCGAAATCATTCAAGGACAAGAAGCCTTCAACGATCGTGGTATCAGGACAATTTACATCTGGATTATTCGCAATCAACTGCAAATCGTAAAGCCCAGACTCAGCAACTGTTATCAGAGGGTTTTCTGTATTAGCATTCAGGTAAACCTCTCCATCTTGATTGGTCAATAACCAATTGTATTCGTAATTATTACTCAACTCTTCAGTTTGATTAATCGAAGATCCAACCGTAATAAATGGAGAACAAGATTTAACATAAGTGGTGGTATCCAGAATAGCTTCTACTATATCAATAATCACCGCATCCTGAGCACTAGCATTGTCAGTACAAGCTAAAGAATCGTTGGTAATGGTAAGCGAAATATCATAATATCCCTCTTGCGTATATTCAAAACTTGGAAGAGCCTCGGTACTTGTTCCTAGTTCAGAACCATCGGTATCGTAGAAGGTCCACAAATAACTCACTGGATATCCATCTGGGATAATCGAGTTCTGAGACATTTGCACTGTGGTTGGCAGTTCACAAGAACTTACGGAAGTATTCAATAAAACATCTAAAGGAAGGATCTCCACATAATCCTCAAGGAGGGTGTCGAAATCACAAGAGTTTATCTGACTAAACAGCGTTACCGAAAGGCTATACATGCCAGCATCGTTAAGCGCAAAATCAGGACTCGGCGAGGTAGAACTTAAATATACATTTCCATCATCATCTAACACTTTCCATTGGTAGAAAGCACCAGAAGGAATGGTGGATATGATGAAATCTTGTGGAGCGAAATTATAGCCCAAACACTCAGCGCCAATTGCTTCTTCTTGAAAAGCAATCGCCACATCGCTCACATTGATTTCAATTTCTTGACTGCTTGTACAGGCTAAATCACCTTCAATATTTGTCCATACTAAAGTGTAATTACCACTCTCGGTAAAATTGTAAATAAAGTCTTCATTGGTTCCTGAAGTAATTTCAGTTAGACCTTCATACAAAGTCCATTCGAAAGAATTTGCTGACTCATCGTCATCAAAATCAGAATTGTCAACTACCGTAAATTCATAAGGCAATTCACAAAGATCGATATCGCCCGATGATAAGTCTAAGGCTGGAGTTTCTTGAATAAAAATATACTCCTCCCAAGAAATAGTCTTCTCACAGTTGTTTAAATCGCTGCTTAAAAGGACTTCCAAGTCATAGAAACCAGCTTCGTCCATCACAAAAGAAGGTGTGCCTTGTACAATACTCCAATGTACTAGCCCACTAGGCTTGGTTAACTTCCAAGTGTAATTTACTGAGGCACTCAAAGTATTCTGAATAAAATTCATTGGATAAAACACGGAGCCCTGACATTGTGTAGGGGCTGGTGATTCCATAATCAGATTTAAATCTTCGGCAGAAATCTCTATCTCATCAGATATAGCACAAGAAGTAGAATCGTTGACAACTCCTAAAGTCAAAGTATAATTACCCACATCTTGGATATTATAGTTGAAGGATTCCAGCTCAGAGGTGGCAATTGTAGTAGAGTTTGAATTTAAAGCCCAAGTATAAGATAGCGTTCCAAAGCTTGGTGCTTCAGTATCAGTCGTCACCTCAATTATTTCAGGCAATTCACATAAAGTGATATCTTCACTAAGTATCGACACTTCTGGAAAATCGTAGACCTGCACATAAGCTTCTAAAAGCGTATCCATAGTACAGGATCCACTTTCGCTGCTCACTTGCACAAATACATCGTAAAGACCAGCTTCAGTTAATGTAAAGCTCGGATTACTCGCGGTAGATGGAATTACCTGAGCAGTTTCTTGATTGGTGAGTTCCCAATAATAAGTAGTCTCTTGTTCAATCCCCGCATTATTGTAGTCCTGAGGGGAGAAGACAAAAGGCGAACAGTCCGCTTGGGGCCCTTCGCCAAAGTCTAAAATCACTTCTTGGGCAGTGAATGAAATTACAGCGGTATCGGTACAAGCAGACTCATCGTTAGTTCTAGTAAGCTGAAGACTATAAGCACCATTTTCTATAATCTCAAAATTTGGATAGGCCAAATCAGAAGTTTCTATCATTTGCCCATCTTTTTCTAATTCCCAGAGATAAGAACCGCTATACATTGGCTCTTCTATACCAGGATCAGTCTCTAAAGCATATGGCAATTCACAAATTGTGAAATTATCTGGCAATAGTATAAATGCATCTTCAGCAGGACTTAAAGCTCTTAATGTATCGAGGAATGTGTAGATTTCCGAACATCCTTCTTCTTCATTGCTTACCGATAATTGAACAGTATATTCAGAATCAAAATCTATAGTAAATACATTGCTGTATCCTTCAAATTCATAAATGACGGGCATTGGGTTTGTAAGCCCCAAGTCTTGCTCTATATACCATTCATAAGTCAGTTGATCTTCTTCAGGGGTAATGATAAAGTCGGCGGTATTCCAAGTGGCTGGCACACATAAATTTTCAAACTCATCAACGATCTCTACTTCGATAGATCCTAAGTTGAAGAATTCTTCTTCGAACAAAAAGCTAGAGCAGCCTGTTTCTTCGTTTCTTATCTCAAAAATCAATAGATATGAGCCAAGAATTACCAAATCAAATTCGGGGCTTTGCTCAGTTGAAATAAAATTCGGCATACTATCATTTTGCGACAAACTCCAACTGTAAGAATAGGTTCCATCTTCAATAATTGAGTTTTCAGCCAACTCCAAAGTATAAGGAATATCACAAGCGCTATGAGCAATACCGTCTGCTAGTACAGCTTCCAACACGTCAATAAGCACCGTATTTTCTTCACTGTGTACCGTAGAACAAAGCCCATTATAGCTTAAGATCCAGGCGAAATCGCCCTCACTTTCATAGATAAATTCAATAGAATTTACTGTTTGCGATTGAATTGTAGCTCCTTGAATATCCCAAGAGAAATCATTAGACCAAGCCAATTGAGGCGAAGTGTTTTGGACTGTAATTACTTCACCCTCACATAGTGGAATCCCATCGTAATCGCTGGTAAAACTAGGATCAAAAGCGGTGGTCTGTGTATGTTCTAAAGTAAAAGTGACATCACATCCCTCAAATTGCAGTAGTACTGGAAAAGAATAATCTTGAGACTCTTCTGCTCCAGCAGTCAATTGAATAGTGGTTTCTGTTGGAGTTATGGTTTGATCATCTATCCAATAGATTCCAGTAGCATTAAAACCACCGTCATCAACGCTCGTAGTTAAATCGTAAGTACTCCCTTCGGGTAAACAGATTGCTTCAGAACCTACCGAAGTGGTCAGGGAAACATTCTCGGTGTTTGGCCCCTCAACGATGCTCAAAACCTGCTGTGTACTGGAAGGACATCCTTGATTATCGAAAGCGAAAATGGTGACATTATAAGCTTGTACTGAAGTAAATTCAGGACTTATAGAAGTCCCCGAAAAATCATTACCGTTAATATACCACTGTACAGACTGATAGTCATTAGCATTAACAATCTCAAAAGTTGGAATGACTACGTTATTACAGAGCTGATAAGGCTCCGAACTAATCGTATGTTGTATTGCAGGAACTGTAAATAACTCCTTACTAAAGGTTTCTTCACATATACTACCATCTGAAAGCGTAACCGTCATAGACACCACATAGGTGCCCGCCTCAGTCATACTAATACTAGCTAGAAAGGGATTGTCGTTAGAAACCAATAATTGAGCTGAACTCACTTGAGTATCCAAAGTCCACTCTACGGTTCCTCCATCAGGAGCTTGTCCTTCGAATACATAAATAGCAAGTGGCAAACAATCGTTGCTAATATTTACGTCCAATAATACATCTTCACATTGCGCAAAGGCTAAATTGAGGCTAAAGAGCCAAATGAAAGACAGTAATATATTTCTCATATGTGATTTTCAATGATTAAACTAAAGTATGAAATAATCACATTCCAACACAGGCCAAAACCATTTAAGGAGAGGCTGAATAAAACTGTATCATCATGAAGAGTCAAAAAGGCTTACCATCAGTCGAATACCCTCACACAAGCAACTTTCAGTCCGTATTCTTTGTACGAATCACCTAAAGTACCGGATTGAAAATCGACCGTATAGGCGTAATTGGGCGAGGTTTCTGTAGAAGACCTACAAATACACCCACCAAAACTAGCTAGGCATGAATAAGCAAATTCCTGTATATCAGCATGAGTGACGTGATTTACTCATAGATAGAAGCTAAACAGTTTGTTACAAAAAAAATCTCATTTCGAAAGAAATGAGATTTTAATGTACTCGGAGCGGGACTTGAACCCGCACGAACTAATGTTCATCAGATTTTAAGTCTGACGTGTCTACCAATTCCACCATCCGAGCATGGTAAAAATTGAGCGAGTGAAGGGATTCGAACCCTCGACCCTCACCTTGGCAAGGTGATGCTCTACCCCTGAGCTACACTCGCTTATTAGGCATACCCTTTTTCAAGAGCGATGCAAATATAAGCACTTTTCATAGACCTCAAAACAAATAGAAAAGAATTTGAAAACAAATTCTACGATTGCCTAAGCACCAATCATTTTCTTGATTTCATTGAGTTTCATGAGCGCCTCAATAGGCGTTAAGGTATTGATATCGGTCTTAATAAGCTCATCTTTAATCTGCTCTAAAACAGGGTCGTCTAATTGGAAAAAACTCAATTGCATATCCGACTGATTATTCAGCGTTTTAGCCTTATTGGTCAATTCTTCTGAGGCATGCGATTTCTCAAGATGAGCCAAAATATCGTTGGCTCTTCTAATTAAAGAACTCGGCATACCCGCCATTTTAGCCACATGAATACCAAAGCTATGGGCAGAACCTCCAGGTTTAAGCTTACGCAAGAACAATATCTTCTTATCCACCTCTTTTACCGAGACATTAAAATTCTTGATCCTATCGAAGCTCTCACACATCTCGTTAAGTTCGTGATAATGTGTAGCAAATAGTGTTTTGGCCTTTCCTTTATTCTCGTGCAAGAATTCAGCGATAGCCCAAGCAATAGAAATTCCATCGTAAGTACTGGTACCTCTACCAATTTCATCTAAGAGGATTAAGCTACGCTCCGAAACATTATTCAGAATACTAGCGGTCTCATTCATCTCTACCATAAAAGTAGATTCTCCTAAAGAGATGTTATCTGAAGCCCCAACTCGGGTAAAGATCTTATCTACCAAACCAATAGAAGCAGCTTTGGCAGGAACAAAAGAACCCATTTGAGCCATCATCACTATCAAGGCTGTTTGGCGCAATAAAGCCGATTTACCCGACATATTTGGCCCCGTAATCATAATTATCTGCTGACTGTTATTATCTAGATAAACGTCGTTCGCAACATAAGACTCTCCCACTGGCAATTGCTTTTCAATTACCGGGTGTCTTCCGTCCTTGATGTTTAATACCAAGCTATCGTTAAGTTCTGGTTTTACATAGCCATTGTTTAAGGCGCTCTTGGCAAAAGACAAAAGCACATCAATACGAGCAATCAATTTAGCATCGCGCTGTACCACCTGAACGAAGTCCATTAGGTAGAGCACCATATCGTTGAACAAGCCCTGCTCTAAGGCTAGAATCTTTTCGTTAGCGCCAAGAATTTTCACCTCCAACTCTTTCAATTCTTCAGTTATATAACGCTCGGCATTCACCAAAGTTTGCTTGCGATGCCACTCCTCAGGAACTTTATCTTTATGAGAGTTGCGAACTTCTAAATAGTAGCCAAACACATTATTGAAAGCAATCTTCAAGGATGTAATCCCCGTTCGTTCCACCTCGCGCTCCTGAATTTTTCGCAGATAATCTTTTGCTGAATAAGCGATGTCTCTCAACTCGTCTAATTCCGCATTTACCCCCTGGGCAATAACATTTCCTTTTACTACCTGAACTGGTGCTTCTTCTTGAAGTTCATTCTCAATTCGCTCTCTCACTAAATCGCAAGGATTTAATTGAGAAGCCAAAGCCTCTAAGCTAGCATTCCCCGATTTGGCACAAAATTCAGCTACAGGAACAATGGCATTTAAAGCTCTTTTTAGCTGAACAACTTCGCGAGGGCAAATACGTGCAGTAGCCACTTTTGAAATCAAGCGTTCCAAATCGCCCATCTGCTTTATTTGTAGCGAAAGCTCTTCGACTACACTTATATTACTGGCAAAATAATCTACAATATTAAGCCTATCCTGAATCGACTTCTTATCTTTTAAAGGTAATACCATCCAGCGTCTTAAGGTACGCGCACCCATTGGCGAAACGGTATTATCAAGAATGCTCAATAGCGAAACTCCCTCGAAACTCGTCGATTGAAGCAACTCTAAATTGCGAATGGTAAAACGATCCATCCACACATAATGATCTTCTTCAATTCTGTTAAGCGAAGCCAGATGACTCACCTTATTGTGTTGCGTATCCGATAAATAATGAAGCGCCGCACCGGCAGCCACAACTCCAAGATCCAATTTATCGACACCAAAACCCTTCAGAGAATTCGTCCCAAAATGCTTTAGCAAAAGCTCCTCGGCATAGGTGTGAGTGAACACCCAATCTTCTAAAGTAAAGCTAAAGAAACGATCGCCAAATCGCTGTGTAAATTCGGCTTTATGTTGCCTCTGAAAGATAACTTCCGAAGGTTCAAAACTTTGTAAAAGCTTCTCTATATACTCCCAATCCCCCTGAGCCGTTAAGAACTCTCCAGTAGAAACATCTAAAAATGCTACTCCCGCCTCATCTTTCGAAAAGTGCAGAGAAGCCAAGAAATTATTGGCGCGTAAGTCGAGGGTTTTATCATTATACGAAACTCCTGGAGTCACTAATTCGGTAACGCCTCTTTTTACAATGGTCTTGGTAGCTTTTGGGTCTTCTAGCTGATCGCAAATGGCAACGCGACAACCAGCACGTACTAATTTTGGTAAATAGGTATCTAAAGAGTGGTGTGGGAATCCCGCAAGTTCAATATTAGAACTTCCATTGGCTCTTTTGGTCAAGACAATGCCCAGAATCTTCGAAGCTCTAATCGCATCTTCGCCAAAAGTTTCATAAAAATCGCCCACTCTAAACAACAACACAGCATCAGGATATTTCGCCTTAATCCCATTATACTGTTGCATCAATGGGGTTTCCTTCTTCTTTTTAGCTTCTTTAGCCACTCGCTTTGCCATTATTATGATAAATTTGCTAGGATTTTGATCGAAGGACTAAGATATTAATTCTGTCCAAAAAGCATGAAGAGAAAACTAAAAAATAGCGAGCTAAATAGACTTAGTGTCGAAGAGTTTAAAGAGGTGAAAAAACTGCCCATAGTGGTCGTGCTCGATAATATCAGAAGCCTGAATAATATCGGCTCAGTTTTCCGCACTTCGGATGCTTTTTTACTCGAAAAAATATACCTCTGCGGTATTACCGCTCAGCCACCTCACAGAGATATTCATAAAACAGCCCTTGGCGCTACCGAATCTCTTGAATGGGAATATGTAGAAGATACGCTTGACTGTGTTAAAAGACTTCAAGACGAAGGCTATCACTGTTGTGCCATCGAACAAGCAGAAAACAGCGTTATGCTCAACGATTTTGATCATTCAAAATACGATAAGATAGCGGTTATATTCGGGAATGAAGTGAAGGGTGTTCAGCAGGAAGTTATCAATCAATGTGAAGAGTGCGTCGAGATTCCTCAACTGGGAACGAAGCATTCGCTAAACATATCGGTAAGTGCAGGAGTGGTGTTGTGGGAATTGTTTAGTAAAAAGTAGATTAGCAGGTTAGTATTTTGGTAGGTAAGTATACTATTGAGATAAGTGCTTCCTAAAGCTTACAAGCATCTTTTGAACTTCTGCTAATTTAACATATAAGTCATTGTATTTTTCATCCGTAATTTCCGTGTAAATATCCTTTGATAATAGAAGTTGAGTTTCTAATTCGAATGAAGATGCAATTGCTATCTGCACAAAATAATAAAAGGACTTTTTAGAATCTCTTCCAGCTCCCTCAGCAATATTAGAAGGGATAGACACCGAACTTCTTTGCATGTGCGAAATCAAACCGTAACGCTCTTCTCTGGGCAGTATTCTACAATAACTATAAACCTCTTTGGACAAGACCATACTTTTGTTCCAAATGTTTAACTCTTTAAATCTATGCATAATATCATTATTTAATTATAATCACTCATTACTACTAAAATACCAAGCTACTATAATCCTTAACAAAAAAATCCCCTCCGAAACCGAAGGGGACCTTTATATAATGTATGTATTTCAATCTACTACTCAATCACGAATTCAACGCGACGATTCATTCTGCTCAAGCTATTAGAAATAACCTGACCATCAGCAGTAGTTTCGGTAATCTTAACAGATTCGTTCGCTAAAGGAGCATCTTCACCTTTCGACTCAGCAGACAAACGAGAAGCATCAACACCAAACATAGAGCTTAAAGCATCGATTACAGCATTAGCTCTTCTCAAAGCAATTTTGTGATTGTTTGCTGAATTACCAACAGAATCAGCAAAACCAATCACTTTTAACTTATAGTTAGTGTTCGCTTGTAATAAAGCAGCTACAGCAGCTAAACGCTCGTAGTTAGCATAAGAAACTTTCGCTGAGTTGAAGTCGAAGTACACTGCAGGCATAAACGCACCTTTAGCTCCTCTAATTTCTTTCCCTTGGAAGTTTACCGTTGCACCAGCTTCAGTGTTAGGCTCTATATCTACAGAGTCAGCTACACCATCACCATCGCTATCTAATTCGCGACCGTTAGCATCAACTTGTACTCCACGAGCAGTAAATGGATCTTCATCGGCATAATCAGCTACACCATCCATATCTACATCAAGTGCATTACCCTTACCATCAACAGCAACTCCTTCAGGAGTATTGTTATCAGCATCAAAAGCATCGGCAACACCATCACCATCGGTATCCGTAGAAAGACCTTCGATTTCTGTTTTCACAGAAGCGATATCTCCGTACATAGCATCTAATGGATTGTTCCACTCAACAGATTCCTCTGTATTTGTAAAGCGGTAGCTTAAGCCAAGAGCCGTAACAAAACGTGACGGTAATACATCCGCATCCGTAATACTCTTTTGAGCAGTCACAGAAAGACCTAAATCTAGATTATCTGAAACAGGAGCTTTAAGACCACCACCAATAGCGGCTAATAATGATTTAGGACCTCCATTTTCTGGGGCTCCTTTTAATTCAGCAGTCAGACCACCCGTTAGGTAAAACTGTAAATTACAATCGCAGTTACTTAAAGCAACATTGGATAAATTGAATAAACCAGCTGCAGACAACTGACCATACTTATCCTCTTCGTGTTGGCTAATCAAGCCACCAAATTGTAAAGAGATTACAGAATTAACTGACTTTGTATAAGTCAAGCCATATCCCATCTCAAAATCAGTGATAGAAGAAGCGTTACTGATAGCTGCTAAGTTCAGGCCTATCGAAGCGTCTTTTGTTAAATAACTTTGTGAATCACCATCTTGGGCGAAAGCACTAGATGCGACAAATAAAGACGCTAGCGCTACTTTCTTTAAGTTGATCATAATTTTTAATTTAAATCTCGTTCTAGACGAATTATCATATTGCCCCATATAATACTGGCAATCTTTGCTTGCAAATGTATGAAAATGGAATCAATTATAAATCTATTCTATGTAATCCATTTTCATATTCTCCCTCTAAAATAGAGACTATTTTGTTGAAATCTTCCATTTTGTCTACAAAATTCACTTTTGACATATCTATAAGCAATACAGGAAAGTCAATGATTTGCTTGATGAACTCCATATAACCCTTGTGAATGCTTAATAAATACGCATCACTTATAGACTGTTCATAAGTTCTAGCTCTTTTTTTGATATTTGACAGTAAGTACTCATTTTCAGCATACAAATACACAAAAAGACTAGGCTTGGGCAATTGATTATGAATAATTGTGAAGAGGTTTTTGTAGAGTAAAAACTCCTCTTCAGGAAGGTTGATTTTTGCAAATATTAAGGACTTCGGGAAATAATAATCCGATATAATTGTCTCGTGGAATAAATCTCCCGATTGAAGCTCTTTTTTGACTTGATGATAGCGCTCGGCTAAAAAAGACATTTCGAGTGGGAAAGCATATTTTTCGGGGTTCTGATAAAATTTAGGTAGAAAGGGATTGTCGTCAAATTGCTCATAAAAAGCCTTGGCATTTACATGCTCTGCGTAGCGTTTTACAAGACTTGTCTTCCCAACAGCTATATTACCCTCTATGGCTATGTAAGGATATCTTTTCATAAAATTTCACAGCAGTATTATCATCACATTGTTCTAGTAATTCCGAAATTGATCGCTCCATTTTCTCGTGTATCCAATCGGGAGCAATCTCTACCAATGGCTCTAAAACAAATCGCCTTTGATGCATACGCGGATGAGGGACTGTTAAAAGTTCTGTATCACAAATTACATCTTCTACTAATAATATGTCAATGTCTATAGGTCTTGCTTGATAACCTTCCCCTTCCGTTCGTATCCTTCCCATATCCTTCTCCAAAGCCAATAATTGCTTCATCAAATCTGTTGAGTCAAGAGAGGACAATATGCATAGTGTCATATTCAAATAATCATGATCCTCGTAAGCCCATGAAGCTGTTTCATAGATTGATGAAAGGGCGAAAAGTGGTGCTATTTCAGCATCGATGCGCTCGATAGCTTCTAATAAACAAGCTCTTCGATCACCTTGATTTGAGCCCAAGCTTAGGAGCACCTTATGTTCTTTAGCGTTCATCATTCAAAAGTAGCTAAATTATATTGGATGGTAGGTAGTAGGTAGTAGGTAGTAGGTAGTAGGTAGTAGGTAGTAGGTAAAATAAAAATTAGCGCGTAGTACTGAAGTTTAAAAAACGAATAGCTGGAAGCTGAAAATAAGTTAAATGATTTAAGATTTACCAGATGCCATAAGGAATGCGTATCATTGTATATCTAAATAAATTCATACCGATGAAACAATTTTTAAAATTCACCCTTGCCTCTGCCGTGGGCTTAATACTTGGAATCTTTCTAGTCATTTTTATTTTTGCAGCTATTGCAACTGGCGGAGAGCCCAAGGAATTAAAACTAAGCAAAGCACATATATTACGATTAGAACTGAGTGGCTCCATTCAGGACCGAGTGGAGAAAACACCCTTCGATATGTATGGGGAACTTTTTGGAAATAATGTTAGCGCCATTGGTCTAAACGATATTTTAGCAAATATCAAGAAAGCTAAAAACGACGAACACATCAAAGGAATCTACCTAGAAATGGGCTTTCTAAGCGCTGGCTTTGCAAGCATACAAGAAATTAGAAATGCTTTAATCGATTTTAAAGAATCGGGGAAATTCATCACTGCTTATTCAGAAATCTACACCCAAAGAGCATACTATTTGGCTTCGGTAGCCAACAATATTAGCATTTACCCTGAGGGAGCTATGGAGCTCAAAGGTTTAAACAGCACTGTAACTTTCTATACCGATGCTTTAAAGAAAATTGGGGTGGAACCGCAAATCATCCGTCACGGAAAGTTTAAGTCGGCAGTAGAGCCATTTATGCTTACTGAGATGAGTGATGCCAACCGCGAACAAGTAGAAACTTTTATGGGTTCTATTTGGGAGCAGCTCCTAGCAGATATTGCCCATGATAGAGAATTATCTCCCGAAGGCTTAAACAAGATTGTCGACAACTTTGCTATCAGAACACCTAAAGATGCTCTTGAATTAGGCCTTATAGATAGTTTATTTTACAAAGACCAACTACAAGATCACTTAGCCAATTTAGTGGCAGAAGAGGATTATAAAGATGTTGAATTTATCAGCCTAAAAAAGTACAATCGCGTAAAAAACGAAAATGCGCGTGACAAATTCAAGAAAGAGAAGATTGCTGTCATCTACGCTCAAGGAGAAATCCGTAGTGGTGAAGGAAGTGAAACAGTTATTGGATCCGAACGCATTTCTAAGGCTATTCGCAAAGCTCGTTTAGATAAAAAAGTGAAAGCTATTGTCTTGCGGGTGAACTCACCTGGTGGCAGCGCATTAGCTTCTGATGTGATATGGAGGGAGATGACTCTGGCTAAAGCCGAGAAACCCCTAGTAGTTTCCATGGGTGATGTTGCCGCTTCCGGAGGTTACTATATTGCTTGCGATGCCGATAAAATTTATGCCTCTGAAAATACCATCACTGGATCGATAGGTGTTTTCGGAATCTTGATGAGCTTCGAAGAATTGTACACCGAAAAGCTAGGTCTTACTTTCGATCAGGTGAAAACAAATAAGTTTGCTGATATAGGAACTACTACCCGACCGCTTACCGAAGAAGAGTATAATATCATCCACGAAGGAGTGGTGGAAATATACCACACCTTTACTTCCAAAGTTGCTGAGGGGCGTAATATGAGCCAAGAAAATGTTGATGCTATTGGACAAGGTAGGGTTTGGAGTGGCACGAATGCTATGGATATCAATCTGATTGATGAATACGGTGGTTTAGAAAAAGCCATTGAAGGTGCTGCTGCCTTAGCTGAACTCGAAGACTATCGCATCTATGAATTGCCTGTACAAAAAGATCCACTTCAAGAACTCTTAAAAGAATTGGGAGATGGAATGCAAACGTCTTGGATGAAATATCAATTAGGTGATCAATATAAATACTATAAAACTCTTAAAGATCTCAAGCACTTAAAAGGGGTTCAAGCGAGAATGCCTTATCAGTTTGTGATTGACTAATTCGTGAGACGGACGGCGTAAATGGTGAATGGTTAATATTAACACATTTTGTCACTCTGAGCCTGTCGAAGAGAATTCATAACCACAATGCCCACAGCAAAAGCCAGAAATATATACCTCTACCTAGCTGCGATATTCATCGCGGCATTGGTGGTATGTAACCTCATTGCCAACAAGTTTATTGAAGTCGATTTAGGCTTTAAGACTTTTGTGATTTCTGCAGGAGTACTTCCCTATCCGCTTACCTTTTTGATTACTGATATTCTCTCTGAGATTTATGGCAAGAAGAAAACCAATCGTATTGTTTGGGCTGGCTTTGGGGCTTCCCTATTTGTTTTAGGAGTTCTTTTACTCGCACAACAGTTTACTGCTATTGAAGGATCTCCAGTAGATGATGAAACTTACAATGCGGTATTTGGGAATTCGTGGAGAGTCATTTTTGCTTCGATGACGGCCTACCTTTGTGCGCAGCTTATTGATGTGCGCATCTACCATTTTTGGAAAAGAAAAACCCAAGGGAAACACCTTTGGTTGCGAAATAATTTCTCTACCATTTTCTCTCAGCTAGCAGACACCACTCTTGTAGTTGGGGTATTATTTATTGGTGTGAAACCTGCCTCAGACATTTTCCAATTTATACTAGATGGATGGCTCTTTAAAATGCTTTGTGCATTTATCGACACGCCACTACTCTACGGAGCAACTTCATTTATCCGTAATAAACTAGGACTTAAGTTCGGTGAGGAAGTGAGTGAGGCATAGATTTTATATCTTTGACTCGACAAAAAAACAGCTATACTGTAACTAAAGGCATAGCATCCCAATTAAAGACAATTACACAAAAGCATTACGATATGTCAGATGAAATGAAAGCCTGCCCAGTTTGTGAATCACCTTATGGATATTCAACTGGAAGAGAATTATTTGCTTGCCCAGAATGTAGCCACGAATGGAATCCTGAACTGGCGAAGAAAGAAGAAGAGGAAGCAGATGGTTTAAAAGTTTTAGACTCTAACAATAACCCACTGCTAAGTGGTGATACCGTTATCGTAATCAAAAATTTACCTGTAAAAGGAGCTCCAGCACCAATAAAAGCAGGAACCAAAGTGAAGAACATACGCTTAACAGATGGTGACCATAATATCAGTTGTAGAATTGATGGCTTTGGGTCTATGAAATTGAAATCTGAGTTTGTAAGGAAAGCATAGAGTTCTTCTATTAAGAGATTAATATATAAAAGGAACAGTTCCTCTTATCAAACCGTTATGCGTCCTGAAGAATTTTAGGGTTAAAAACAATTGAGTCTACGTACATTATGTCATCAGAAAAAAAACAACAAGAAAAGTCAAGGTTACATTCTCGAAATAAAAACAGAGAACGCTATGATTTGAGTGCACTCATAAGCGCTAATCCTGAGTTAAAGACTTATGTAAAACCAAATAAATTTGGCGATGACTCAGTCGATTTTTCTGATCCACAAGCAGTAAAACTTTTAAACAAAGCAATCCTAAACCACTATTACGGTATTGAGAGCTGGGACTTCCCTGACGAAAACTTATGCCCTCCCATACCAGGAAGAGCAGACTACATTCATCATATTGCTGATTTATTAGGCGGAAGCAATTTTGGTAGAATTCCCTTAGGCGATAAAATCACCTGTCTTGATATTGGTGCTGGAGCTAGTTGCATCTACCCTATTATTGGTGTAACAGAATACCAGTGGAAATTTATTGGAACGGATATAAATGCCGAATCTATTGCATCAGCAAAAAGCATCATCAATGCTAATTTAGCACTGAAAGATAAGGTTGAATGTAAATTACAGAAAAGACCAAAAAACATTTTCCGAGGCATGCTAGCCAAAGAAGATAAAGTAGATCTAACGATCTGTAACCCTCCTTTTCATGCATCGCCTGAAGAGGCTGAAAAAGGAACTCGAAGAAAAATAAAGAATCTATCGGGAGCAACAGTAAAAACTCCAGAGCTCAACTTTGCTGGGATTAGTAATGAACTGATATGTGAGGGAGGAGAAATACAATTTCTTGAGGATATGATTAGAGAAAGTAAACTGAGACCTAACAGCTGTTTTTGGTTTTCAACTTTAGTTTCAAAAAAATCTAATATTAAAAAGGTTGCTAAGATTTTAGAAGAAATGAAAGCCGTTCAGGTCAAAACCATCCCCATGGGAACAGGAAATAAATCTAGCCGAATTGTAGCCTGGACATTCCTCTCTACAGAAGAACAAAAAGAGTGGAGAGAAACGAGGTGGAAATCTTAAGCGAAGCTACATCTTCGTTTTACGCTTTTTAGTGACAGAAATTATATAATCCTAGTTTTCGGTAAAATGAACAAAACAGTCGTCTTTTTCTTTCTATTAATAAACTTTTCTTGTAGCACAAAAAGCAAGTAAAGGAGACTTTTGCCACGGTTAAAAATGAAGATGTGCAGATGTCTGAAGGTTCATTTGACATCAAGTTTCAAGTTGACAAAGTGGATGAAGAGCAGTATAGCTTTTCTACTTCCCTTGAATTAGATTCTGGAGCTTATGTGGTATCGCCATTTTCAGAAGATGAATTTTATGGTCCTTTTCAGATTTCTATTTTGGATAGCAGGCATCTATTTGTAGATGAATCCCTTTTAGAAATACCAAAGTCAGTAGAAGAAAACGATCCTTATATAAATGTTCCTGTACGGTTTGTTCGGGAGAACACGGTATACAAACAAAATATAAAGCTACTTACAGAAGAAGACTTTGAAGTATCTGGCTTGATAGAATTTGTACTTGAACCAAGCTGTAAACCTTATTCAGTAGAATTCATTCTCTCTTATCATTCTGACACCATGACTATCGAGAAAACGAAGACCACAGTTAACTACAAAATATACAGGTAGTAATAGCTGTCAGTTATAAGGTCCCGTCGCGAAGTTCTGCTTTTAGCTGATGCTCATAGGACTTAAATATCTTAAGAATAGCCTTATCGATTACTTTATCCGTTAAGGTCTTCTCATCATCTCTAAACAAAAAACTCAAAGCATAAGACTTCTTCCCTTCTGGAAGATTACCCCCTTGGTAAACATCAAATAAGCTCACCTTTTTCAGCAATTGCTTATCGGTACGCAAAGCGATGTTTTCCAATTCAGCAAAGCTTACTTGTTCATCGAGTAATAAAGCTAAATCACGACGAACAGCAGGGAATTTAGAAACCTCTTTATAAGAAATCTTTTGACCTTTCATCATCTCAAGGATAGCATCCCAGTTGATGTCGGCATAAAACACCTCCTGCTTAATTCCGAAACCTTTTAAGATAGATTTGCGAACCAATCCCATCTCCACCACTTTCTTCTTTCTAATTTTATACGTCAAGCCTTCAGCAATAAGTTCGTTCTGCAATTCGCTTAAAGCCAGCCCTGTATTTAAACCTAACTTTTGAAGAAGCTTCTCCACCATTCCTCTCATGTGGAAGAAGTCGATTTTTACAGCCTTAGCATTCCATGCTTCGTCTTGCTTCGTGCCAGTCATCCAGAGTGCCATACGACGATCTTCTACAAAGTCGTCACCAAAGCGGTTGTACACCTTTCCGAATTCGTATAAGAGCACGTTCGACACCTTGCGGTTGATATTGTATGCCAAGCTTTCCAATCCACCAAAAATTAAACTCTGGCGCATCACATTTAAATCTTGACTCAATGGGTTCAACAACTTCACCTGAGTTTCTTCCTTGAAAGATTCTAAGCCTTCGGTGTAGGTAGCTTTTGTTAAAGAGTTACACATTCCCTCGTGAAAACCATTTGCGGTAAGCAAGTCGGAAACTTTTTCTTGTAGTTTATGTGGGTCGGGCTTAATAGCATTCGAAAGCGAAGCGTTAATACGGCCCGTCATCTTCACATTATTATAACCGTAAATACGAAGAACTTCTTCAATCACATCCACCTCTCTTTGCACATCGGCACGATATGGAGGAACGGATAATTTCAATCCTTCAGCATTTTCTTCGAGCACTTCAATCTCAAGGCTCTCCAAAATATTTTTGATAGTCGCTCTTTCGATTGTATCACCAATTAGGCGATCGCAATTCTCATAAGAAAAATCAACTGTACAATTTTCTATCGGTGTTGGGTAAATATCAATCACATCAGAACTAATCGCTCCTCCTGCCACTTCCTGAATTAAAAGTGCTGCACGTTTTAAAGCCCAAATCACATTATTTGGATCTACTGAGCGTTCAAAACGAAAAGAAGCATCGGTATTTAAAGCATGACGCTTAGCAGTTTTACGAACGGCAACTGGATGGAAGTATGCCGCTTCCAAGAATATTGCTTTTGTTGATTCGCTAACTCCCGATTTTAAACCACCAAACACACCGGCAATACACATCGGTTCTTCGGCATTACAAATCATCAAATCCTCGGCGTGCAATTTGCGCTCCTGCTCATCTAAACTCGTAAAGGCTGTATCTTGAGCTAATTTCTTAACAAGAATCTTATTTCCTTTTATCTGAGCTGCATCAAAAGCGTGTAAAGGATTCCCAGTTTCGTGCAACACGTAATTGGTACAGTCCACCACATTATTAATCGGAGTCAAGCCAATAGCCTCTAATCGACGGCGCAACCATTCTGGCGACTCCTTAACTTCAATATCCGAAATCGTAAGTCCAGCATAACGAGGACAAGCCTCAGTATCTTCAACGCTCACTTCGATGCTCAAGTTGTTATTATCAACTTTGAAGGCTTCGATGGAAGGTTTGTTTAAATCTATATTCTGACCTTGAGCAACTAGTCCTGCTCTAAGATCTAAGGCCACACCAATATGCCCCATAGCATCGGAGCGATTTGGTGTTAAACCAATTTCAAAAACGGTATCGGATTCCAGATTAAAATATTCGCAAGCTTGAGTTCCTACTTTCACACCATTTTCGAGCACCATGATACCCGAGTGATCGCCACCCATTCCAATCTCATCAGAACCACAAATCATTCCTAGAGAAACTTCACCGCGAATCTTTCCTTTCTTAATCTTAAAAGACTCTCCTTTATCATCGTATAAAACAGCACCAACGGTAGCCACCACCACTTTTTGACCAGCAGCAACATTAGGAGCACCACATACGATTTCTAAAACCTCGGCACCAACGTTAACAGTAGTCTTGCGCAAACGATCGGCATTGGGGTGTTGCTCACAAGTAAGCACCTCACCTACGAGCAATCCTTTGAGTCCACCTTTCACACTTTCAACCTCTTGAACGCCCTCAACTTCGAGGCCGGTGTCGGTTAAAACTTTAGCGCAATCTTCGGCGTTTAAGTCAAGTTTTAAATAATCTTTGATCCAGCTATATGATACCTTCATGGTGATATGGTTTTGCGAATGGACAAAAGTACGGATTGTCCACGAAAAAGAATGTTTAGAGCATAAAAAAAGCCCCGAATCTTCGGGGCTCTAAATTATGTCTTATTGCTTAATGTGCAATTATCAGTTTCTGAACCTCGGTAGTTCTACCCTCTTCAAACAATGAATAGAAGTAAATTCCCGATTCAAAAGAGCTTAGATCGACAGAATGGTTTTGTGATGAACAGACTCTTTCTTGTATAATCTTATTCCCTAACATATCGTATAATACGAAGTCAGCATAGTTAGAACCTTCAAAGTTGATGTTTAACTTATCCTGAGCAGGGTTTGGATATACAAAGAAGTTATTTGTCGTCTCTTCTTCTAAACCAACTGAATCAGCAAATGAAGTGTAAAGCACATCAACACATGTTTTATCACTAGGATTAGTCACTAAAGAAAAACAATAGTTAATCGTAATTTCTGATGCCTCGGGCATAGATAAAATATGACCTGAAAAATCGTCTATCGTTGTATTGGCAGGTACTGTTAAAGGTGTTGACACATTTATATTCGGAATATGACAAACTGCCCAACACATATAGTTCATTGCTGTGCCATCAGCCTGATTTCTCGTTACGATAACTTCCACATCTTGAGATGTTAAATTCTCAACTTTAATTTCGGCTAGACCTTCAGTTGCAGCTTCAGCGTAATAAGAAGCTTCGGTGTGAACTGACAGAGACTGAGCTGCCAATCCCAAGCTGAATAGGGTGCAAATTATGAGTAAATGTTTTTTCATGGCAATGTTGTTTAGGGGAATAAACTCAAAAAGTATACCAAAGCAAATTTACAAAAAAAAGGCTCCGTAGATACGGAGCCTTTTTCAATAATGTATTTCAAAAAATTACTTGATGATGTTCAACTTTTCAGTAGTCAATTCATTAGCAATTTTAATGTTCACATAGTACAAACCAGTTGTAAAGTTCTCTACTGGTAAAACAATAGTAGTAGCACCTGAAGCGTAAGTTGCATCAGAAGCAAATACTTTTTGACCTAAGGTGTTAACAATCTCGATAGAGACTTCGTTAGCTTCCACTAAGTTCAATGTAATGTTTGCATCGCTTGAAGTAGGGTTAGGGAAGATTGTAAGCTCGTTTGCCAACACTTCTTCAACTCCAACACCGTGAGTTACTTCGAAAGCAACTGATTGCTCAGTACCCCATCCACCGGCGATACTTAACAACTCTAAGCCTTCACCGTCAGTTACAATAATAGAACCGTCAGTACCTGCACCAGAACCACTGTAACCTGTTTGACCGTCACCATAACCATCATACGCAGTAAATGTATAACAACCAATAGCTAAAGACTCAAAGTGGTCGTGCGTCATATCCGCATCAACTCCACCACCATCCCAGCCATCTTCTGTACCAGGCTCGTAAGCACCAGACATCACAATAGCACCAGATGCATCTTTAACGTCCCAAGTAGTTTCACCAGGATAGAAATCAGTGTTCACTTGAACATGGATAGATGCATGTGCTTCAATAGCAGAAGAAAGAGTAACAGACAAGTTATCATCATTAGAGTTCAAATCGCCAGCTAATACAACTTCAAAAGTTACTTCAGTAATTCCAGCAGACAATTCAGCTAAAGTAACTTGTTCAGTACCGAAAGTCTCTAATGACCCAGTCCACTCGTATGAAGCTACAACTTGACCACCAACAAGTGTATTGATTGTACAAGCAGTAAATGTAGAAGTACCAACATTTTGAATTGTAACGATAGGTTCAATTTTCCCACCACCACAAGCAATTAATTCGCCGTCGTAAGAAGAAACACTAGCGTTTAATCCTTCAACAACAACAGGACAAGCAGAAATTTCTGCATAATAAGCGTCTGTACTACTCAATTGTCCAATTTCAGTAACTGTTCTGTCAGGGCAAATTAGGTAAATAGTTGGATAATAAGCCAAAGCATATCCATCAGCAATAGCCCCTTCAGGGTCATCTGCTAAAGCATAGTCAATTAAGCTAGTCCAATCACCGATAGAGTTTCCACCACCCGTTAAAGTACTCTCAGGCGTACTAGGATCAGCTTCAACAGCCATCATAAATACCTCGTTAGACCCTTCAGGTCCGTATAAAGCGTTTACTTCTTCCATAATTCCCGATTCAGCATAACTCCAACATGGACTACACCAAACGGCGAATAAATCGAGTACTACTGGAGTTCCTTGATCAAGAATATCATAAAGATTGTGCGTATTACCGTCTAGATCGGTAATGGTAAAATCTGGGGCTGTAGAACCTGCAGGTAACTGAGCGAATGCAGTACCTGAAGCTAAAAGAGCCATAGCTAAAAAGTTAAAGAAAAATTTCATTTAAATAGTTTTCTTTGTTAATCGAAGATTCAAGTTAGTAAATATTAGACCAAAACATAGGTAATTAGACCTAATCGCTTAATCGACACTAACTACCAAATGAAAAGCGCAGTTTCACACCAAAATTCGAATTAATCTGATTGTAGGAATTTGCCACCTCGTATTTGGTCACTACACGATCGTAGAACAGTTGTAGATTTACGCGATCGCTCAAGACATAATCGGCAGTGGTTTTAATCGAGATATTGGTATTTCCACCAATAGGCTGATGCGAATTCTCTTCAATTTTACGAATCGCCGATTTGTTATTTCTAATGGTCACATCGACATTCAAATCTAAATTCGAAGAATAGGTTTTGTTTCCTTTAGCGGTAGACACCCTAAATTGGAAATCATCAATTCGGTAACCAATACCCAATGTAAATGATTTACCAGCCTGCTCGGTAATTTTATTATCGTTCAAGCTAAGCACCATCGATCGATCTTTCGAAAACTCAATGCGAGTTGTCAAACTATTCTTCATCGTTATATCCACCTTGATAAGTGGACTAAATTGCTCACTGATGTTTACGTTATCAATCTGTTGTGCGGTCAAATAATCGCCATTCACATCAAAGTTATCTGGGATATAAAATGGGTCATCCGGATCATTTGAACCTGTAAAAGGGTCCACCAAGCCATCGAATAATAAATTCGACTGGAAGGAATTTACCGAATAGGTACAAGAATAACCATGAGAAATAGAAACCTTGGTGAAACGCTCTGCCACCCATGGAATATTTGTCAAACCATCGTACTTCATATTCCAGTTCGGCATCGGTATTTTCGGGAATTTACTTAAAGTCTGACTATTCGCATCAGTACCAGAGTAGGCAGCCAAAAATGCTGGAATTAATACCTCCTGGGAGTTAGAACCAAAACCTTCGGGATAAGCTGAAGTATTAGCATCAAAAGGAACTCCATTTGCTTGGGCTACTCTACGAGCCATCACTAAGCGCATTCCCAAAAACTCATCGAAAGTTTGCGACCTGTCAATTTCCATCGGCCTAAAGGAAGTTTTAATCGCTAGGAAAGACATGCTAAAACTTCCATTTTCGTTCTTATTTTGAGTCTGGAAGTCTGGTAAATCATATTCACCAACATTCCTATAGTATTGAGCAATATTGGTCGATTCGTTGCGCTGTGCCGTCATGGTAATGCGCATTTTTTTAATCGGCTCAATGGTAGCACGAAGATTCATTCGAGAACTATATTGTTGGGTAAACATTTGATTCAAGAGGCTATCTTTGGTTATCCAACCATTTTGAGCAAATTGGTTCAAACCAGCAGTAGTTGTTTGTTCACCAAATATGAAGCCCCAACCAGGAGCCGATGAACTATTAAAGGCATCGCTCATTCCTAATACACCAACCTGAGGTATGAAACCAGGAATCATCGTCCCATTTGTTTCATCATAACTAATGGTTACATTTTTCAGTGCCAATAGTCCACGGGTAAGATGCTCAAAGAATTTGTATTCTTTTTCTTCCTCCTCTTCTTCTTTCTCGTCAGACTCCTCGTCTTTTCCATCTTTGGAATCCTTTTTATCTTTTTCCTTTTCTTCGGATTTACCACCTCGTTTTGAAGCTTTAGACCCTCGACTACCTGATCCTCTACCACCTCGAGAACCACTAGAATTAACTTTTTTGAAATAAGGAACCTTATTGTAGAGGCTCGTCATATTCAACTGAGCATTAATACGTTTCTTATTGGTGTTCTGAATAGTATTCCCCAATTTGATGGAGTCATTATTCACGGCCTGCGAGCCCGCAGTCCAATCGTAGGTACCATCGTAATTCAAGGAAACCGACATCCAATCGGTAATCGGAAACTTATTAATTGGCACCGTATAGCGAATATCATACTGATGGTGATAGCTTGTCAGTCTACCAAAAGTTAAGATGCTATCACGCAAAGCACTGCGCTTGGTTTCCGAGTCGATTCGCCCTTCGGGCTCATCAATAATAGAGCGCGAGTTCGAAGAGAAGTTCATCTTTATCCCTCTGGTTAAATCATACTTAAGGGTATAATTTTGATTGAGGGTAAAGAGCTTGTTAAACATGGTGTCGGGCTCCACAATATTGATAGGGTTCACAGAATTCAAGCTGGCGATATTCCGCATTTTAGTCTCTGTATAAGACTTGTGGAAATCGGTTCTTGCCGACAATCGTTTTGGTAGTAAGTAGAAATTGAAATCTTTGATGAGTCTCAGATACTTAGACTTTTTCAAAAACTTTACCTTATTGAAAGGTTTGTAATTTTTAGGGCTACTATTATAATTATAACCAATACCCCCGTCATGCTCTTGCATAAGGCTAAACTCGGTATTAATATTTCTATTAAAGACCTCATTAAAGGAATAGCTCAAGCTAAAGTTCTCAATATCGTAGAGCTTGGCTTTATTAGCACCTCCACGACCTCCTGCTGAACGGGATTTATCGCCACCTTTTGACTTCGAGTTTCTGGCCCCAGCACTAGCACCACGTTCCTTTCGGATATTAGTTAGGTTAATACTTCTACGCTTGGTATAATCCTGAACTACACGACGCAAAGTATCTCTGTCGGCATCTGTATCTTCGGCTGCCAAGGCTGCCTCCAACTCAATATCCGGATCCATTGGATTGAATTGAGGATTTTGAATTTGCTCAGAAATACCCACAAATAATGGGATTTTCACTTTTGCCTCCTCAGGGAATAATTTTCCTAAGTCAAAATTAGAGGTAAAATTATATTGTTGTGTTTCTTCTTTATTTCGCTCGGTAACACTCTGAGGAAGCCCACCAAAACCAACAGTACTCATATTCCCAGAAAGTGTAACCGATCCTAAATCTGCCAAACGAGCTTTCATCTGAGCTTTAGCTGCCCATCCACCACGTTCATCAAAATCAGTCAATCGCAATTCATTAATCCAAATCTCCGCACATTTCACCTCTCCATCATCATCGGGATTGAATTCAGAATCGAGTTCAGGGTTTCGGACACCAATCATGATGGTTTTTACATTCCCAACATTTGGGCTACCGATAACGGTTACGCGCTTACCATTGACCAAATAAGAAGCTCGATCTGATATTGCCACACCAGCAACACCATTTCGGATATCTTTATTTCGTCGAGACTTAGCCTCTTGTAAATCATCAAAAGCAATATCAAACCTGTTTGCTTTAGGCCAAATAGCTTCCGGATCTGAATCGCCCCAATCTGTAGTTTCTAGGGGTACTTCGTATTCGTAATAGTTAGAGGTATAATCGCTACCAATACGCATAAACACCGTAAGATCTCCATCTAACAATGGCATCGATGGATCCTTCTCCTCGGCATGAACAAAGAATTTCAAGCGATTATAGGTACGCATGTCCATGGTTACATTTTTATATGCCGCTCGTGCTTCACCATTGTTTAGGTTGCATACGCGCATCACCATCGACTGCTCATTTTGCTGCTGCAGAGTAGTTGATCCAAAAAACTGCTCTCTATCGATACCCGGAGGAAGCACATAATTAATGGGCTCTCTGCGCGCATTCTCCTCAAGGTTTACTACGGAAATGTCAAAATCCACGACATCTTCTTCGGTGGCTCCCGGATTGTCTAAATCATATAAATACCTGCGCCATTCTCCACGTACTAAGTTTAATGCAGCAAAACGTAGAACTACAGGATTGTCAAACTCTTTCATGAAGAGTCGCATAAAGCGAATAGATTTAAAATCAGGTATCGTCCCTACCTTTTTATCGTAACTGCGAATAGGCACCTTAAATTGAATCCAACGCGAATTGTTATTAGGTCCCACATTATCGATAAATGAGGTAATATAATTCTGTCCTACCTCTTGTAAATCCTGAGGGCGCAAACTAATCTTATATTGGTAAAAGGCTTCTGTTTCACTCAGCGTTTGATCACCATTTATATCCTCAATATTCGGCAAACTGGTAGCTGAAGTAGGATATGATTCTGGTGACTGTTCCGATGTTGGTGAGTTTCCGTCCAATCCATTATAACGCATATAACGACCAAGGATTGATTTTTGTTGAGAATCGTAATCGGAACCTTGATAGTAGTGATAATTATCTCCCGAAGGGTCATTATTAGCTACAACAAAAGCCTGAGAACCATCGCCATATAAATTACTAATACGCTCTAAATAAGATTGCGTTTGAGGAGCATTATAAGGTACAAATGTGCGTTCGAAATCATCATCTAAACCATCCAAACCAACATCCTGATTCTCTCTTGCACTCGGGTCAGAACTGAATGCATTTACCAAGGACTGCACAGAAGGAACTCTACCCCAAGCGGTAGTATCAATATTATCATCGGAACCATCGATTGACAAACCATTCTCAAAACTCTTTCGAGAATCCTTCAAAATATCTTCTGAAATATTCCCTAAGTTGATGTAAAAATCACCACCTAAATCCTCTTGATCCTCTAAGAAAGGATCCATCATCCAGAATTCTATAAACTCGATATTTGCCGCCTCAAAGTCATTGGTTTCCACCTTGCGCATAATCCCTGCCCAACGATCTTCAGGTGCATTTAACTCCCCCTCGGCATTGATACCCGCGGAGTTTTCCGAAGCTTCAACATCGTAATTATAAGGCCCTCTTTCCGAAGGGTAATAAGCCAAATCGAAAGTTCTTAAACGAGTGGGTTGCCCATTGGGGATATCCTTATCAGGAAAAATTTCGTTGATAGAAATTTCGCGAACATAATGTTGTTTACGTTCACTCTCCGAAATATGATTAGGCGTATATGCCGATTGACGTTGGAATATCGGATCGATGAAATACCAAGATAAGAGCGAACGGTTATATCCATAGCTAAGATCATTGGTCAAAGTAGCTTCGGGGAACATGGTAAGGTCTTGAGGCGTACTTGCCAAATACCAAGCACCTGCCGATCGAAGATCAATAGGAGTCTGCGTATTTTCAAAATCATCTACATAAGCTGTACCCGTAGCATCTACATTTATGGCTTTTGGATGCCCAGGAACAAACTGTGCAAATTCACCCGTAAAAGTGAAATTCGATTTTTCCTTCGTTTCAATTAAAGGAAGTTTGTCAATCAAGGTGGTTAAAAGCTGAGACTCCGTTCTATAACTAGCATCAAAACCCCATATCGTATTAGAAATCGGCTCATCACCAATATTAACCTTTTGAGTTTGTGGTTTTTCAGATAATCTCAAAACCGTTGCTCCAAGCAATAAATCTTCACTAAACTTATAATCGGCATGCAATCCCATATAACTTTTGGTAGTCATAGAATAGGCCGAATTATTTTCCAGCTGAATATCAATTTGAGCGCCTGAATTCAAGAGACCCTCATCAATAATTTTCACTCTCCCTAAATTATAATCTACAGTAAAGTGTATGTTCTCTTCCAATGGAGTACCATCGGCTGTAACAGATACAGACCCCTGCGGAATGGAAATGGCATTCAAGGGAATTTCAGAACTCGAAGAGGATTTGTATTGCCCTTTGATTAAATATTTATTCAACTCGGCAATCTGCGAAGCCGCAGTTTTAGTAGAATCATACAAGGCCTCGAAAACGTATTTATTGGCTAGTTCGGCACTCAATCCAAGCTCATAAAACTTCGCCCTCATATAAGAACCAAAAGGCTCTGTAGCAGGGAAGTACACTCGACCACTCGAGGTGTTCACCGTTAAGTTTGGAAGAAAATCAAAATAACCATTTGCTCCAGGGTCGTTGTTATTATTCAAATTATCGAGGTTCAACAACTGAATGAGAATCTGACTAGAAATCCCCGATTCTGGAATATATGGTAAGGGCACTCCCGACTCATCATCCTGATAATAGACCTGAAGGTCGAAATCTTCTTGATTTAGCTGATAAGCACCTAATGAATAAACATTCTTCATCATTAAATGCCAAAGCGGTAGGTTTACATTGGTTGTAGTACTCTTTAGTAATTTAAGGAGTAATACATCCGGAGAAGCAAGATCGCTAGAAAATTCCCCAACCTGATAAGGAACCCCATCAATAGTGTATTGGAATGCAACTGCTAAAACTTCATCCGAGTTCAATGCCTGATTCAAAGAGATGAAACCAAGACGCGAATCCAAACTAAATTCGCTGGCACTTAACTTTCGTGCATTTTCAATTTTTTCGAAATCTACTGCTTGCTCAAAACCAGAGCCCATCATAGAACTCGTAACTTGATTGATGTTTCGAATATTCGGGAAAATACTAACTAAATTCCCGGGCTCTAGACTATTATTCGTATTGGTAGGGCTGAATAAATTAGTAGTCCCTGGACTAACATTTCCAGTATTATACACATACTGCATATTCTCGCCCAAATCCATGAAAGAGGCAATATTTCGAACATTATTGGTCTCGCTAATTTTGTTGGTTACCCAAACTTCAATCTTGTTAATATTAACATTCGAAGTTACTATTGGCATCTGACTCAAAGCCTGATCGTAGTATTCGTAGAAGTATTGCGATAAGAAGAAATGTTTGTTAGCCTCATAATTATCGGCAAGGAATTCAAACTCTGAAGTCTGTGCGCCACCATCCACTCTAATGGAACTAGTCTCCGACTTCTGTTCTGAAAACACAGCTGTAAAAGTAGCTTTACCAAACTGAAACTGAGCTTTGATACCGAATAAACTTTGAGTACCTGTGATTAGTGAACCATTCAGAGGAAGACTCACATTCCCCAATTCAATCTTCTTTACTATTTGATCTTCATCACCCGTATATTCGAGTTTCATCTGATTCTCAAAGTCGAAAGTGCGTTGGGTGTCATAATTAGTTCTAAGGGCTAGCTTGGTACCAATTTTCCCAATCACATTCATCTGGATGCTCTCATCGAATTTAAAATTCGACTGCTTGCGCTGTTGTTCAGAAAGTGATGGATTATCGTTTACGTTAGCTACACCTGAAAAGGTGAGCTCTGCAGAACCCTGAGGGCGTATATCAACGGTGTTCCCACCAAATAATCGATTAAAAGCCTCACCACCAACTTGCATTTTCGGCTTCATACCAATCCCTAAATCAGCAAGTGGGTTTTGAACTTTCTGCTTCCAATAATCTTGCAGTTGCTTATTAAACATCCACTCTTGGAAATCTCGAGCCGACATATACATGGGCGGGCGCAACAAAATATGATCACCCACTCTATCCTGGATGGAGAATTCGCCAGCATCTACATCATAGGAGATGTTTTGCTGAAAATTCGAAGGGTTTCCAAATAATAGCTGGGGATAAGGCAAGGCTAAGCTATCGTCTTGTGCCTGCACTGTATTCACTCCGAAAAGTAAAATACAAAGCGTAAAAAATATTTTTATCGTAGTTGAATAGGGCTTCACTTACAATTGCTTTAAGGCTTGTTTTACTAGTTCTTCAACTTCCATCTTCGGATCATTCGCCAACAATTTATCAATCATTTTATGTACCGCCTTTGTTGGGAAGCCTAGAACATCTAGTGCTGATAACGCCTCTTCGCGATTTCTATTGCCTGACTTTATGGTAATTTCAATGTCGTCAAATGCTTTGAGCATTTTGTCTTTCAAGTCCAAAATAATACGCTGAGCCGTTTTCGCTCCTATCCCTTTCACCGTCTTTATCAAATCGGCATCTTCATTCACAATAGCATTGCGAATTTCCTCGGGTAACATCGACGACAAAATCACTCGTGCCGTTGAAGCGCCAACCCCAGAAACAGAGATGAGCATTCTGAATATCTTGCGCTCCAGCTGATCGTAAAAACCATAAAGTGTATGAGAATCTTCTTTTACTGCTAAATGCGAATACAATTTACAAGATTCCGAATCGCCTAATTTAGAATAGGTATTCAACGAAATATTCAGCATATAGCCCACACCATTACACTCGATAACAGCATAAGCAGGATTCAACTCAACTAATCTACCGTGGATATGAGTAATCATTATTTAGCGATTTTATTATGCGCATCGGCTACAGCCAAAGTCGTCATATTCACAATCTCTTTCACACTTGCTCTCAATTGAAGGATGTGAATGGTCTTTTTCATTCCCACTAAAATTGGTCCGATAGTTTCGAAACCAGCCAATTCTTGTAGCAATTTATAAGCAATATTCCCCGATTCTAAAGTCGGGAATATCATTACGTTTACCTGCTTATTTGCCAAATCCGAGAAAGGGAACTTCTCTGCAAAAGCTTCTTTATTCATAGCGAAATTCGCCTGCACTTCACCATCAACAGTTAAATCTGGTCGACGTTTGTGAAGAATCTTTACTCCTTCTCTAACTTTCTTAGAATTCGCATCTCGCGTAGAGCCAAAGTTTGAATAAGAAAGCATGGCTATATTAGGCTTTATCCCCATTCGAAGCACCGAATCGGCAGTAAGTTCAGCTATATCGGCCAATTGCTCGGCATTTGGATTTATGTTGATGGTAGTATCTGCAATAAATACTGGACCATTCGGAGTCATAATCACGTAAAGTCCTGCAACCTTTTTTACACCTTCGGCAGTACCTACAATTTGGAGTGCTGGACGTATCGTTTCAGGATAATTTCTGGAGAAACCAGAAATCATAGCATCGGCTTCACCTTGCTCCACCATCATAGCACCAAAGTAATTACGCTCACGCATAACCCTACGCGCTTCGTACTGAGAATATCCATCGCGACAACGCTTCTGCCACAATACATCACCAAAGTCATTCAGTTTATCCAGCATCTCGTCGGATTTAGGATCAATGATGCTCACACCTTCAAAATCAAAACCGTGCTCTTCAATAAGTGCTTCAATTTTATCGATTCTCCCCAATAAAATTGGTTCACCAATAACTTCGTCTTTAATAATCTGAGCCGCCTTTAAGACATTGTAATGATCGGCCTCAGCAAACACAACGCGCTTAGGATTCAACTTTGCGCGAGTGGTTACATTTCGCAACAATTTATTATCGCGGCCAATACGCTTATTCAAAGAAACTTTATAGTGATCCCAATCCTTAATAATCACAGTTGCCACACCGGAATCTATAGCTGCTTTTGCAACTGCAGGAGCAACACTCGAAATCAATCGTGGATCGTTAGGTTTTGGAATAATATAGTCAGGTCCAAAAGTGATATTCGTTTCACCGTAGGTGATATTCACTTCTTCAGGAACTAATTCTTTGGTTAAATCGGCAATCGCTTTTACCGCCGCAATCTTCATTTCCTCATTAATCTTGTTTGCTCTAACATCTAGTGCCCCTCTAAAAATATAAGGGAATCCTAAAACGTTATTCACCTGATTAGGATAATCTGAACGTCCTGTAGCGAAGATGATATCTTTTCTTGAAGCCATAGCTTTGGCGTAAGAAATCTCTGGAGTAGGATTAGCCATAGCAAAAACTATAGGCTTCTCAGCCATAGACTTGACCATCTCGGGGCTCACCACATTTCCTTTAGACAAACCAACAAACACGTCTGCATCGTTCATTGCATCTCCAAGACTAGTTAAATCTCTTGAAGTTGCAAATTCCAATTTATGTCCTATTAAATTATCTCTATCGGAACGAATCACTCCTTTACTATCGCACATTACCACATTTTCGCGACGAGCTCCAAGCGAAACATAAAGACGCGTACAAGATATAGCCGCTGCACCAGCGCCATTCACTACAATCTTAACATCTGCTATGTTTTTCTCAACAATCTCTAGAGCATTCAATAATGCCGCAGCCGAAATAATTGCTGTACCGTGTTGATCGTCGTGCATCACAGGAATATTCAATTCCTCTTTTAAACGACGCTCAATCTCAAAGCACTCAGGTGCCTTGATATCTTCGAGGTTGATTCCACCAAAAGTTGGAGCTATAGCCTTAACCGTATTTACAAATGAATCTACATCGTTAACATCCATCTCAATATCGAATACATCGATATCGGCATAAATTTTAAACAATAAGCCTTTCCCTTCCATTACGGGTTTTGAAGCTTCCGCTCCAATATCCCCCAATCCTAAAACGGCAGTACCATTAGAAATTACGGCTACCAAATTACCTTTTGCAGTATATTTATAAACGTCTTCTTTATTTTCGGCAATCTTCAAACATGGCTCAGCCACACCTGGCGAGTATGCTAATGATAAGTCTCTCTGCGAGTTTGTGCTTTTAGTAGGTACAACTTCTATCTTCCCAGGTCTTCCTTCAGAATGAAAATCTAATGCTTCCTGTTTCCTAATCTTTACCATAGATTATTTTGTCTTATTAACTCACAAACATACGAAATTGATAGGGTTTGCTCATGCTTATACATCAAAGTCTCTTGCCAGAAATCATTGAGCTAATAATCAATTTGGGAAAGTGAAATGTGATGATTTGAAAATGTGATGATTTGAAAATGTAACAAACTAAAAACCACCGACTACAGACCACCTACCAAAGACTAGGAAATATTACTCCACTGCATTTTATTGTGATGTGCACGCATGTATTCTTTGTATATCGGGCGATTCTCATCACTCGTCAAACTTGGATCATTTTCTAGTATATCACCAGCAATTTTACGTGCGTATAGTAATATTTTTGAATCTTTTACGATATCGCCAATTTTTAGATTGAGCACTCCACTTTGACGAGTTCCCATGATATCTCCGGGGCCACGCAATTTTAAATCGGCATCGGCAATTTCGAAACCATTTTGAGTAGCCACCATTGTTTTCAAACGAAACTTAGCATCGGGACTCAACTTCTTAGCACTCATCAATATACAATACGACTGCTCGGCACCTCTACCTACTCGCCCGCGCAACTGATGTAGCTGAGACAAACCAAAGCGCTCGGCACTTTCAACTACCATCACGGAAGCATTAGGCACATTAACCCCGACTTCAATTACGGTTGTGGCAACCATAATATTTGTTTCACCCTTTACAAATCGGGCCATTTCGAATTCTTTATCCTCAGGTTTCATACGCCCATGAACCACCGAAACCTGAAATTCTGGCTTCGGGAAATTTCGACATATACTTTCATAGCCATCCATCAAGTCTTTATAATCTAGCTTCTGACTTTCTTCAATCAATGGATAAACAATATAAACCTGACGGCCTTTTTCAATTTCTTGCTTTAAGAAATGAAACATCGACAAACGATGTTGATCTGTTTTATGAACCGTTGTGATTGGCTTTCTTCCTGGAGGCAATTCATCGATGAGAGAAATATCCAAATCGCCATAAACGGTCATCGCCAAAGTACGTGGAATAGGTGTTGCCGTCATCACCAAAACATGTGGAGGTCTTTGGTTTTTCTTCCACATTTTTGAACGTTGTGAAACCCCAAAACGGTGTTGCTCATCAATAATGGCCAATCCTAAATTTTTATACTGAACCTTATCTTCCAATAATGCATGAGTACCCACCAAAATATCCAATTCACCCGATTCTAAATCAGCATGAATCTCACGTCTTCGAGCCGTTTTTACAGAACCCGTAAGCAAGGCCATTTTCATCCCTACAGCTTCTACCATTTCTTTCAAACCCTGAAAATGCTGTGTGGCCAAAATTTCTGTTGGCGCCATTAAGCAAGCCTGAAAACCATTGTCTTTTGCCATGAGCATTACCATTAAGGCAACAATAGTTTTTCCAGAGCCAACATCACCTTGTACTAAACGATTCATCTGTTTTCCGGATGCTACATCCATTCGAATTTCTTTCAACACTCGCTTTTGTGCATTGGTCAATTCAAAAGGCAATTGCTCCTTATAAAACTCGTTAAAATGATCGCCTATATTTGTAAAAGGATAAGATATATAGGTTTCTTTTTTATGTTGCTTAAGCTTAAGCATCGATAACTGTATAAAGAAAAACTCTTCAAACTTTAATCGGCGATGGGCTTGTGCTAGTAATGCTTCCGACTTGGGGAAATGTACATTTAACAGAGCCTCTCGTTTAGAAATCAGCTTGTATTCTTTTCGAATTTCAAGTGATAATGTTTCGGGAATATAAGAAGCTACTTGCTCCAACAATTCATGAACCAATTTTGCAATCCCTTTTGAATGTAATGACTTCGCTCCCAACTTCTCGCTTGAAGGATAAACCCCTTGCATAGCAGTTACCAAAGATTTTTTATGCGCTTCTAAGGATTCTATTTCGGGATGTGAAATACTGAATGTACCATTATACAAAGTTGGTTTTCCAAAGACCACAAGTTCCTCTCCAACCTTTAGAGATTTCTTTACCCACGATGCTCCCTTGAACCACACTAATTCCATCGACGAAGTCTCGTCTTCAAAAATGGCTTTCAAACGTTTTTTCCGGGCTACACCTTCTTCCTTAACACGAATTATCTTCCCTACAATTTGTACATCCGCCAAATCGTGGCGCAATTGAGAAATCTTGTGAAAGCGAGTTTTATCGATATAACGAAAGGGATAGAGCTCTAACAAATCGCGGTAGCGAAAAATATGGAGCTCCTTCTGTAAAGTCTCCGCACGCTGAGGCCCAACTCCTTTTAGGAATTCTATAGGTGTATCAAGCATGTGTGGATTTTGAGACATTGTCAAATTTTATCAAATATATGCATTCAGTTTTCAACTGAATGAAGTTTTGACTTATGGGTTTTAAGTTTTGAATTAAACTGTTTTTAAACTATCGTTTCACTTTGAACATTTCTGTGGTACTTGTGTAGTTCTCTGTACTAATTCTATTTCATTCAAGCATTCTTTTGAAGGTAAATATCATTAAGAGATAATGGGCAGTAGTAGCTTAAAAATCATTCCCAAACCATCAAAGTACATTAGACCAAGCAAAGAAAACAGAAGTAAGCAAATGAGTAATCTTTGATGCAATTCCAATGCGTGAATTGAAATTGCGAGGAATTTTAGTAGATTTGAGAGCAAATTCCCAACAAATAGATTTCAACTATGAATTTAAAACCCACACGAATTTTTGAATTGGCAGAATATACACATCAAAAATTCAACAAAAAAGATGTTTTAGCCGCTAAAGAAGATGGCGTATGGCGCTCTTATTCAGCTGAGGAATATGTAAATATAACTGACTCTTTTGGCTATGGACTACTAAACTTAGGCATCGAAAGAGGTGATAAAATATCTATCGTATCTGCAAACCGCCCTGAATGGAATATAGGTGATATGGGGATTAATAAGATAGGAGCTGTAAACGTGCCTATCTACCCAAATATTACAACTGCAGACTACGAGTATATTTTAAACGACGCAGGAGTGAAAATTCTTTTTGTGGGTTCTGAAGAGATTTTTGACAAAGTTCACATGCTTATCGATAAAGTGGAAACACTTGAAGCTATTTATAGCTTCGATGAAATTGAAGGTGCAAAAGATTGGCACGAAATCATCGAAGAGGGAATGGCAAATCCACAAGCCTCAAAAATGAAAGCCAATCAATTAGAAGTGAAATCTTCTGATTTATTCACACTAATCTATACTTCGGGAACTACAGGAAATCCTAAAGGGGTAATGTTATCTCACGACAATTTATTCTCACAATTAGTAGGACTTCAAGATGCTCTTCCTCTTGACGAAACAGATAGAGCCATTAGCTTCCTACCACTTTGTCATGTATTCGAAAGAGTTGTTGAATACTACTACTTATACAAAGGAACTTCTGTGTACTACGCAGAAAGCATCGAGCAAATTGGTGAAAATTTAAAAGAAGTAAACCCTACTATTATGCCTACCGTTCCTCGTTTACTGGAAAAGGTTTTCGATAAGATTGTTGCTAAAGGATCTGACTTAACAGGAATTAAAAAGGCCCTTTTCTTTTGGGCTCTCGATTTAGGTCTTCGTCACGAACTAGATGGTAAAAATGGTTGGTGCTATGAATTCCAACTAAAAATTGCCAATAAATTAATTTTCAATAAATGGAGAGAAGCATTAGGTGGCAACATGAAATACATCTTTTCGGGCGCTGCAGCGCTGCAACCAAGATTAGCCCGAGTATTTACTGCTGCAAAAATACCTATTTATGAAGGTTATGGTCTTTCGGAAACATCACCCGTAATTTCTGTAAACAACACCGAACCCGGAGGTAAATGCTATGGAACTGTAGGTAAGGTAATGAAGGGGGTAGAAGTGAAATTTAGAGACGATGGCGAAATCTTGTGTAGAGGTGCCAACGTAATGATGGGTTATTATAACAAACCAGACTTAACAGCTGAAGTGATCGATAAAGATGGCTGGTTCGCTACTGGCGATATCGGTAAAATGGTGGATAATGTATACCTAAAAATTACCGACCGTAAAAAAGAAATCTTCAAAACTTCCGGTGGTAAATACATTGCTCCTCAAGTTATGGAAAACAAATACAAAGAATCTCGATTAGTAGAACAAGTGATGGTTTTAGGTGAAGGCGAAAAGATGCCTGGCGCATTTATAGTTCCCGAATTTGATTCTTTAAAAATCTGGTGTAAACACCATGATATAGATTATAGTACAGATGCTAAAATGACTGATCATGCTGAAGTACTCAAAAAGTATCAAGAAGAAATTGCTCTTTACAATGAACAATTCGCTCCTTACGAACAAGTAAAAAAGTTCGTCCTTATGAAAGAAGCTTGGTCGATTGAAGGTGGTGAATTGACCGCCACCCTCAAGCTAAAGCGAAAACCTGTTCTTGCTAAATACGAGAAAGAATACAAAGAGATTTACAATTAAAAAAAGCCCCCGTTAACTCGGGGGCTTTTTTTTGACCAATTCTCATTAAGAGCCTCACAAATAATCTTTTCTGTCAATCTGAGCTTGTTGAAGACTAAAATTCGGCGCTTTTTAAAAAAGTATGCACGACGAATAATTTGCCATTTATTATGCCTGCATACTTTTATTTCGTACTTTTGGGTTATTAAAATTCCAGAATTATGATTAACAAGAAACACATCATAGATTTTCGCATTCGATGGGCCTGGCACAGTATCTCTAGACTGTATAACGACCGCGCGAAAAATCATAAAGCAACTACCTCTACAGCTTTTGCCTTATTAAATATCGAAAAGAAAGGGACACTTTCTACACAGCTAGGACCTAAGATGGGTATGGAATCTAGGAGCTTAACAAGAACCTTAAAGGGAATGTTAGACCGAGGCCTGATTCGCAAAAAGACAGACCCTAAAGACAAGAGAAAAGTACATCTATTCTTGACTAAAAAGGGAATGGCCTATAGAACATTAGCTTCGGAAAATGTAAAACTTTTCAATGAGCGCGTATTCGAAAAAGTAAGCGCAGAGGAATTAGAGGTATTCTATAAAGTCATGAATGCAGTAGATGAAACCATTGAAGAATTAAAAAATGAGTGCTAGAAATATTCAAAAAGTTACCATTATAGGCTCGGGGATTATGGGCTCTCGTATTGCCTGTCATATGGCCAATATCGGTCTTGATGTTTTGCTATTAGACATTGCTCCCTTTAAATTAAATCATGCAGAAGAAAAAGCTGGATTGAGCTTAGAGCATCCAAAGGTGAAAAACCGAATTGTAAAAGATGCCTTAAAAGCTACACTAAAATCAAAGCCATCATCTTTATACAAAAAAGACTTCATCAACAGAATCCAAACGGGCAACCTAAGTGACGATTTTGAAAAAATCAGAGATGCCGATTGGATCATCGAAGTGGTTATTGAACGCTTGGATATCAAAAAACAAGTTTTCGAAAAGGTTGAACAGTTCCGCAAAGAAGGAAGTATCGTTTCGAGTAACACTTCTGGAATTCCAATTCACATGATGTTGGAAGATAGGTCTGAAGCTTTCAAATCGCACTTCTTAGGAACGCATTTCTTTAACCCTCCAAGATATTTGGAGCTTTTAGAAATCATCCCTACCTCACATACAAATCAAGATATCGTTGATTTCTTAATGGAGTTTGGCGATCGTCACCTTGGTAAAACAACAGTGATTTGTAAAGATACTCCTGCTTTTATCGCCAACCGAGTTGGTGTTGCCGGAATCTTATCTCTTTTCCATTTAGTAGAAAAAAGAGGCTTGTCCGTTGAGGCTATCGACAAATTGACTGGACCTATTATAGGTCGTCCGAAATCGGCAACCTTTAGAACTTGCGATGTAGTTGGATTAGACACTTTGGTACACGTTGCCAATGGCTTATATGAAAACTGTCCTAATGATGAAGCTCGTGAGGATTTCAAACTACCGAAATACGTTCAATCGCTAGTTGACAATAAATGGTTTGGAGATAAAACCAAACAAGGATTCTACAAAAAGACCAAAGATGAAAATGGCAAAAAAGTCATTTTATCTCTAGACTTAAATAGTCTTGAATACAAAACGCAAGAGCGCGTTAAATTTGGCGCAGTCGCTCAAGCAAAAGAAATTGAAGATTTAAGAAAACGAATCGCTTTCTTATACAATAGTAAAGGTGGAGCAGGAGATTTCTACAGAGAGATGTTTAGCGATATTTTCTCTTATGTTTCGCACCGTATTCCAGAAATTTCAGATGAGTCGTACCGCATAGACCAAGCTATGAAAGCTGGTTTTGGATGGGAATTAGGTCCTTTCGAGATTTGGGATGCAATAGGCGTTCAAGCTGCTTATGACAAAGCCCTAGAGCTTGGAAAAGTCATCGCTCCTTGGGTTAAAGACATGTTGGATAATGGCGTTGATTCATTCTATAAGATTGAAGGAAGCTCACAAAACTATTTCGACAAAGAGGAAAAGCAATTTAAAGCCCTTCCTAACCAAGATGCGCTTATCAATTTATACGTTCGCAAAAAAGCCAATACAATTTGGAAAAGCGATGTAGCCTCTTTAATTGATTTAGGTGATGATGTGGTGAACTTAGAATTTCATTCAAAAATGAATTCTGTGGGTGGCGATACTTTACAAGCCATTCAACATGCCATAGATTTAACTGAGGAAAACTATAAAGGTTTAGTCATCGCCAATCAAGCACAAAATTTCTCGGTAGGTGCAAACCTTGCCATGATCTTTATGATGGCAATTGAGCAAGACTACGACGAGTTGGATTTTGCTGTTCGCGCCTTTCAACAGACTACACAAAAAATACGCTATTCAAACATCCCTGTTGTAGTTGCTCCTCACGGAATGACCTTAGGTGGTGGATGCGAAATTGCGATGCACGCCGATATGACTCAAGCTGCTGCTGAAACCTATATGGGATTAGTGGAGATGGGAGTTGGATTAATTCCTGGTGGTGGTGGTTCAAAAGAAATCGCTTTACGCGCTTCTGAACTTTTCAATAATGGAGACATTGAAAATCCATTGGTTAGAGACATGTACTTGAATATTGGAATGGCTAAAGTTTCTACTTCGGCACACGAAGCAATGGACTTAGGTCTTTTAAGAAAAGGTGTTGACGCTATTTCCATCAATAAAAAACGTTTGATCGCCGATGCAAAAGCAGCCGTTATTGGTTTAGCCGACAAAGGCTATAGAGCGCCATCAAACGAAAAGAAAATCAAGGTACTTGGAAAGCAAATTCTAGGTTCATTCTTAGTAGGTGCAGACTCTATGCATCATTCTGGTTTCATTACCGAACACGAGAAATTGATGTCTGAAAAACTCGGTTATGTAATCGCTGGTGGAGACCTGTCCTCACCTACTCTAGTAAGTGAACAATATTTACTCGACCTCGAAAGAGAAGCCTTCTTATCGCTTACAGGTGAACGCAAAACACTAGAGCGCATTGAGCATATGTTGAAGAAAGGAAAGCCATTACGCAACTAAGACCATCAAGATGAAAGCATATATAGTAAAAGGATTTAGAACTGCGGTTGGAAAAGCGCCAAGAGGTATTTTCCGTTTCACGCGCCCCGATGAATTGGCGGCAGCGACCGTAAAACATTTAGTAGATGCCATTCCAGAATTAGATGTCAATAGAATTGACGATGTAATTGTTGGGAATGCAACTCCAGAAGCTGAACAAGGATTAAACATCGGTAGAATGATTTCTTTAATGGGGTTAGATACCGATAAAGTTCCAGGGATGACCGTGAATCGTTACTGTTCTTCTGGTTTAGAAACCATCGCTTTGGCATCAGCAAAAATTAATGCAGGAATGGCTGATTGCATTATTGCAGGTGGAGTAGAAACCATGTCACCTATACCGTTTGGTGGTTGGAGAGTTGTACCCAATGCAGATGTTTCGGCTAAAAACCCAAGTTGGTACTGGGGTATGGGAAACACTGCAGAGGAAGTAGCACGAAGGTATAAAGTGACACGTGAAGAACAAGATGAATTCGCTTTCAACTCACACAATAAAGCTTTAAACGCCATCGATACTGGCTTATTTAAAGAAGACATCGTTCCAATAGAAGTGGAAGAAATTTTCTTAGATCAAAACGAAAAACGTCAAGTGCATAAATTTACGGTTGATACTGACGAAGGCCCTCGTAGAGGAACAAATATGGATGCATTAGCAAGACTTCATCCTGTGTTTGCTGCAGGAGGATCGGTAACAGCTGGAAATTCTTCACAAACTTCTGATGGTGCTGCCTTTGTTATGGTGATGTCAGAAAAGATGGTGAGAGAACTAAACCTTGAACCTGTAGCTCAATTATTAAGTTATCACGTAGCAGGATTAGAACCTAGCGTGATGGGAATGGGACCTGTGTATGCTGCCCCAAAAGCCATTGAAAAAGCAGGTTTAAAACTCCAAGATATTCAGCAATTTGAACTGAACGAAGCCTTTGCTTCGCAGTCCGTTGCCGTAATGAATGAGTTGGGCTTAAATCCAGACATCGTGAATGTAAACGGAGGAGCAATTGCCTTAGGTCATCCACTAGGATGTACAGGAGCAAAACTTTCGGTGCAGTTATTCAATGAAATGAGAAGAAGAAAGCAACGCTACGGAATGGTTACCATGTGTGTGGGAACTGGGCAAGGTGCGGCGGGTGTTTATGAATTTTTGAAGTAAAATTCCTGTTAGTTGTTAGTTGTTAGTTGTTAGTTGTTAGTTGTTAGTTGTTAGTTGTTAGTGAAAATAAAATATCTGCACTCCTTCCTAATTAACGCAACAACTTACGTCTCACCATTTACCATTTACAGATAAAGAAGAAATACTATGACATATTTAAAAGGAGGGGAATTCCTCGTAAAAGATATAGATGCCAAAGAAGTATTCATCAGAGAAGAGTTTAGTGAAGATCAAATGATGATGCACGATGCTTGCCATGAATTTATAGAACGTGAAGTTCGTCCAAATTTGATGCGCTTCGAAGAAAAAGATTACGACTTAGTAGAAAGCTTAATGCGCAAAGCTGGAGAGCTTGGTTTATTAGGTGTTACAGTTCCAGATAAATACAAAGGTCTAGGCATGGGCTTCAATACAGGGATGTTAATCTGTGAAGAATTTTCCAGCGTAACCGCCTCATTAGCTACTGCTTTTGGTGCGCATACCGGTATTGGTACACTTCCAATTTTACTCTACGGAAACGAAGAGCAGAAAATGCATTATTTACCAAAACTTGCTTCGGGTGAATGGATAGCATGCTACAACCTTACAGAACCTGATGCAGGTTCGGATGCTAATTCGGGAAAGACAAAAGCTGTGTTAACCGATGATGGTGAGCACTACGAAATTACAGGTCAAAAAATATGGATTTCAAATGCCGGATTCGCTCAGGTATTTATTGTTTTCGCACGTATCGGAGATGATAAAAACATTACCAGTTTCGTCTTTGAAAAAGATCAAGTGGAAGGTTTAACACTTAATCCTGAAGAAGCAAAATTAGGAATTCGCTCCTCGTCAACACGTCAGGTATTTTACAATAATGTAAAGGTGCCTAAATCGGCGATGTTAGGTGAACGCGGCGAAGGATTTAAAATCGCTATGAATGCCTTGAATGTGGGTCGTATCAAATTGGGTGTAGCCGTAACCGGCGCCTCTAAGAAGGTGATTAATTACGCAGTAAACTACGCCAACGAACGCAAACAATTTAACACGCCAATTTCTGCTTTTGGAGCTATTCAGTATAAGCTAGCCGAAATGGCTACCAAAACATATGTTGCCGATGCAGGTAATTACCGTGGCGGACAAAATATAGAAGATCATATTGAACGATTAGAAGCCAAAGGTTTATCAGCACAGGATGCGAAATTAAAAGGTGTGGAGGAATACTCTATTGAATGTGCTATCCTCAAGGTATTTGGTTCTGAAGCAGTAAAATACGTTACCGACGAAGCAGTACAGGTATATGGTGGAATGGGATTCTCTGCAGAATCAGAGGTGGAATCTTGCTATAGAGATGCTCGCATTTCTCGTATCTACGAAGGGACTAACGAAATCAACCGTCTTCTTTTGGTGAAGATGATTATGAAAAAAGCCATGACTGGTGAAATTGATTTGTTTGGCCCTGCAAAAGCAGTAGCTAAAGAATTGATGAGCATACCTTCATTTGATACTCCTTCAACGGAGCTATTTGCAGAGGAGAAAAAAGTTATGAAAAACTTGAAGAAATCTATTCTGATGGTTGCCGGAACAGCTGCTCAAAAGTTAGGTGATAAATTGGCTCTGGAGCAAGAAGTGATGATGAATATCTCTGATATGATTATTGAGGTATACATGCTTGAATCTGCTTTATTAAAAACAGAAAAGTTAATCGCTAAAGATGGTAGAGAAAAGCACGAAGAAAAAATCTCTATATGCATTAACTTCTTACACCACGCCGTAGAAGAAATACGCAAGAATGGTAAAGAAGCCTTGTTTGCAATTGCAGAAGGTGATGAGCAAAAGATGTTGCTTATGGGCTTGAAACGCTTTACCAAAGTACAGCCAACAAACCTTAAAGAACACAGAAGATTGATTGCTAAAAAACTGATTGAAGAGAATAAATATTGTTTTGATTAAGGTCCTGCTGAATTTATTTCAGCATCCGATAGAATAATCAAGTGATTTATTTCGAATGCTAAAAAGCAGCCTCAATTGAGGCTGCTTTTTTTTATAACTTAGAGTGAAGTTAAATCTTATGAAAAAAGTATTTTACATCTCAATGCTTTCATTAGCATGCTTCTTTACGGCATGTGATGAAGATGAAATTATTCCAGTTGAAGATTCTATTATAGGTTCGTGGAGTATGACAGAAGCAATGCTTGGTTGGGGCGGTTATGAGACTTTTGAAGTAAATCAAATTGTATGGACCTTCAACAACGACAATCAAATGTACGTTTATTTACAAGATTCGTTAATTATAAACCCTAATATACCCTACAGTACTGTAGATGGTGCTGGTTACGACTTCACCTCAGACTCTTCAACTATTATAATAAATGATATAGGTTACAACTTAGCAGTGAACGAGACAGAATTAATCATTGGAGGCAACGTTGCAGCTGATGGAACACAGCTTACCTTTATAAGGAACTAGCCAAAAAAAAGCCCTCCCGAAATTTCGGGAGGGCTTTCATATTATTCATCAAAATGTTTTTGAATGATATGAATGACATATTCTCTATGAGTATTTGTACTCAAACCAGAAGATTTCGAAGTCTTCATTTCATTTAAAGTCTTATTTAACTGACTAAACACCTGAGCACGTATTTGAGAACTAGCAGCTCTATCTTTAGCCACACGAATCAATCGATTTACATATTCAACTTGTAAATTTTGACGGAAGCTGTTCACCGCTTTATTTTTATCCGCTTTAAAAATGGCATTATTCAGGTCATTAAAATAAACAGACAATTCATATTCATTCCCATAAAGGGAGCTGTTTACCATTCTGTTCAATACCGTGCGATTTAACAATTGCCCTAAGATTGCTCTTTGCATTGATAACACACGTTCATGGATCTTTGGATCTTCACCACCGTAAGGCATATTAAAGCCTCTACGTTGTCTTTGTAAATAAGGGTATAAAGCCTCTGCTTTTTCGAAAGCACTTGGTGCAAAACCATATTTTGCAAGCGCATTAACAGCAGCTTTTTGATCTTTATACGAAACCGGTGTAAAGGGTTTAGAATCTGTATCCTGACCTACCATAGCCCTGTTTACATGGATCCCTCCAATCTGTCGGCTAATAATTTTCAAGGACGTATAATATTGACCGGTAAGCGTAAAATAGGAATTTAACAACTCCTGATGTGAGGCTCCTTCTTTTCGGTATTTATCCAAAATATTTGGCAGTATCTTATTCACCAATTTAATTCGATCAATCGCATACAAAACAGGTTCAGAAGTAAGATCGTAGATCATGGCATCAGGGTCCATTCCTTTACCCGTATTACGCATATCGTCGGCATCGTTGGCAAAAGCATGCTCTGGCTTCGTACTTTCGTTCAAGATAGAATTCAAGCCATCTGCATCAACTTGAGAATAAGCAAAACGAATCGCCCAGTGGTCGTAAGGACCCGGAATAGTATCGTAATACAAACCTTGATTTTCTGGTTCCAAACTAAAGTTGATAGATGGATACTCCATTACCGAAGAGCAAAGCCCTTTTTCATAAGTCGTTTCCTTATTTTGAATCTCCTCGTAGGTCAATAAGTTTGAGCCTTTAAAATTGTGATTCAAGCCCAGAGTATGCCCTACTTCGTGAAGCACTAATCTACGAAGCGACTCACGAATTAATGTTTTTTTACTTGCTTCTGAAAGCTCCATGGCATCAACAGCATGTTGGGCAAATAAATTATTCGATTGCAGTAATGCTGATGCTGAACAGTAATGTTCATCCATCGGATTTTCTTCATCTAAAAACAAAGCTGTATGTTCAAATAACTCGCCTTGTTTAATTCTATTGGTGATATAAACCCACTCCAACATAATATCGGCTCCTAGAATTTCTCCTGTACGAGGATTCACAAAACTAGGTCCATAACCCCCAAAAGGAGGATTAGGTGAAGAAGTCCAACGCAATACATTATAGCGAATATCACCCGCATCCCATTCTGCATCATCAGGCTGAATCTCAACTTGAACGACATTTTTGAATCCAGCACTTTCGAATGCTTGACTCCAAGACTCAACACCATCTTTAATAATACCTCTCAACTCCATAGGAGTGGTATTTTCTATCCAGTACATCAAAGGCTCAACAGGTTCCGAAACAGCTAGCTCCGGATTCTTTTTCACCAAATTCCAACGGTGCACCAAATCGCGATAATTAATCGCATCCGTCGTGGTCATATCATTTACACGTGTAGTAAAGTATCCAACACGAGGATCGTCAAAACGCGCTTCAAAATCATTATCCGGCATTTCTATTAATGAGTGTTGAACTAAAATATTTACGTAACGAGAATCAGTAACTGCAGAGCTTCCATAAGCTTTTGGCATCAGATTATCGTAGGCATATTGAACAATAATATCCGTATTTTCAGGGTAATTTTTCAGCTTGTGATATTTCGTTTTCGTCTTGCTAAGTTTCCCTATTTGAAACCCTTTAGAACCCGGGCGACTTGCACGTTTTATTTGCTGCATAGTTTCACTTAAGAAAATCTTGTCGGCATCAATTAAAAACTTAGTACTGTCTTTACTACTCACAATGATGGCTTCGCTAACCAATACCGGATTGTTTACATTGGCATCGGATGACTTAGCCAAAGCACTTTCCTCATCAAAATAGTAGCGTGTATTTTGCTGAACAAATTCGATACGGTCGTAATACTTTTGAATTTTAAATACTTTAGAACCTCTAAAATTTCCTCTGAAGAATCCTGCATCGGTAACTCCATTCTCTATATAACTAAAGTGGATGTATTCCTTATTTAACTGATCCGCTGTTACTTCTAAATATAGATTCCCCTTAGCCTTATCACGATACAAGGTAAAAAGACCTTCAATCTTCTCAGCATCTTTAATCTTGGCCTTGTATTTGTTCTTGGCTCCCTTTTTAGTGGAGGATTCTGTATCCTGTTTTTTCTTTTTAAAAAACTGCGCCTGACTTGGTTGCGTGAACACCAAACTAGCTAGGATTAAACTGAGTGGATAAATCCATTTTTTCATCGCAAATAATTTTTTGGTTAGTTCAAAGATAGTTCATCATTGCAAAAATCATACTCAAATGTTTAATTGTTAGTCGGTAATGTAAATTTAATTACTAATCGAAGACGACTCACTATTTACATTGAGTACTTAGCCAATACACTATACTTGATGATCTGAGCCCTACAGTAGATACTTGATGCTTGACACTTGATACTTTCTACTAATAACTATCTTTGAACCATGGAAATTCAAACGCATCAGTTAACCAATGGCATTCGCATTATTCACTTGCACAGCAATAGCGCTGTAGCACATTGTGGAATGATGATTAATACTGGTTCACGCGATGAGGCGGCTCATGAACAAGGGATGGCTCACTTTATTGAACACGCACTATTTAAGGGTACTAAAAACCGAAAGGCATATCATATTTTAAGCCGTATGGAAGATGTTGGTGGAGAGCTAAATGCCTATACCACTAAAGAAGAAACTTGGCTCTACTCCTCATTTATGACTCGCTACTACGAACGATCAATCGAGTTAGTAAGCGATATACTTTTCCACTCTACTTTTCCGCCAAAAGAATTAGAAAAGGAAAAAGATGTGGTGATGGATGAGATACACTCCTATTTAGACAGTCCTTCGGAAGCCATTTTCGACGACTATGAAGAGTTGATCTACCACGGCCATCCTATAGGAAGGAATATTTTGGGAAATAAAAAGACCATTAAGAATTTCAACCAGAAAGCCATCAAGGCCTTCATGCAAAAAAATTATAATACCAACGAGATGATTCTCAGCTCGGTAGGTAATATAGATTTCAATAAGCTCGTTCGATTGGCTGAAAAGTATATGGGAGGAATCCCTAGCAACAAACGCCAACACAAGCGCTTGGGGATTAACGGCTATGAAACCCGTGAACTCCATGTAAAAAAAGACATCGTACAAACACATTGTATGATTGGGAATAGAGCGTATAGCACGATGGAAAAAAAGGCGAGGCCTTTAATCTTATTGAATAACCTCTTAGGAGGTCCGGGTATGAATTCTAGGTTAAATTTGGGGATTCGCGAAAAATATGGATTTACTTATTCCATAGAATCGAATTATACCAATTATGAGGACACTGGTTTCTGGAGCATCTATTTTGGAACAGAACCTCAAAGCGTAAAAAGAACACTCAAGCTTATCAATAAAGAGCTCAAAAAACTTCGCGACGTCAAATTGGGCTCTGTGCAATTAAAAAAAGCACAACAACAATTGATTGGGCAATTGGCCATAGCTCAAGAAAACAATTGCAATTTAATGCAGTCGATAGCCAAAAGCTATATGAGCTTTGGCAAGGTAGATAGCCTCGAAGAAATGAACCAAAAAATCTTGGGCATCACGGCCGTACAATTGCTAGAAGTAGCTCAAGAAATCTTCAAGGAAGATGAATTAAGCACCATCATCTACGAACCGAAAGACGCTTCATAATGGACTTTATTTGTAAGGACATCAATCAATATTGTTTGGATCATACCGAAAATGAAGATCCCGTTTTAGAAGCTCTTAGTCGCGAAACCTATACGAGTGTATTGGCTCCTAGAATGTTATCGGGGCATCTTCAGGGTAAATTCCTTACGATGCTGAGTCAGATGGTAAAGGCTACATGTATTTTAGAAATTGGAACCTTTACGGGTTATTCGGCTATTTGTTTGGCGAAAGGACTTCCCATAGATGGTGTTATACATACTATTGATGTAAACGAAGAATTAGAGGAAATGGCTCATCGCTATTTTTGTCAAGCAGGCTTTGAACATCAAATTGTTCAACATATTGGTGATGCTACAGAGATTGTACCTCAATTAGATCTATCCATCGACTTAGTATTTATTGATGCTGATAAAGTTAATTACCCCAACTACTTCGATTTAATCATCGACAAAGTAAAGCCTGGAGGATGGATTATTGCCGACAATGTATTGTGGTCGGGAAAAGTTGTTGAGAATGTAAAAGACAACGACAAAGCCACCAAAGCTATTTTGGAATACAATCAAAAAGTACACGAGGACCCTAGAGTAGAAAATGTACTGCTCCCACTGAGAGATGGCTTGATGATTTGCCGTAAAAAGAAGTAATATTTGCTGGTCAATGCATAATATAGTACATTGACTAATAAATATTTAGCTTTGAAAAATATATATCTATTACGCCTTTTCCTATTATTTCCACTCTTCTCCTATGCCACGCATTTAGTTGGTGGCGAAATGACTTACACTTGTCTTGGCGGTAACCAATACGAAATAAGAATTGTTATTTATCGCGATTGTGGCCCTACTAATGAGAATCAAACTGGCTTCGATTTATCGGGGACAATTTCAATTTATAATAGCGCTAATAACTTAGTACAATCAGTAACCATTTCCAATCCTGTAACAAACATTCTGAGTAACGAAACCGTTGGAAATGATTGTTTAGAGCTCCCTACCGATTTATGTATAGAACAAGGTGTTTATACTGTGATTGTTGAATTAGAGCCTATTGTGGGCGGATACCAAATCGCCTATCAAAGATGTTGCAGAAACCCTTCCATTATAAACATCATTAGTCCTGAATCAATTGGCTCTACCATTACAGCCCATATTCCTGGGGCCGAAGAAACGGAAGACTGTAATAGCAGTCCAGTATTTAACTCATATCCTCCTTTGGCACTCTGCTTAGGAGATGCAATAAATGTAGATTTATCTGCCACGGATCCTGATGGAGATTCTCTAGTATATGAATTCGCCACTCCATTGCATGGGGCAAACGATACAGATCCAACACAAATAACCCCTCCACCATTTAGCCCTATTCCTTGGGCAGCTACTTACTCAGAAAGCTACCCCATGGATTCAAATCCTCCACTCGAAATTAACTATAATTCGGGATTCATAACTGGCACCCCAACTATGATGGGTATGTTTATCATTGGAATAAAAGTTAGTGAGTATCGAGATGGTATTTTGATTAATGAAATTATTAGAGATTTCAGGTTTTTGGTGGTTGACTGCAATGTAACAACTGCATCATTCCCACTTTCAACTTGGTATTGTAATAGCTTAACAGTAGAATTTGAAAACAATAGTTTTAATGCCGATAGCTATCTATGGGATTTTGGAATATCAAATGCTAGCTCCACTTTATATGAACCAAACTACACCTATCCCGACACGGGAATGTATACGGTAACGCTCATCGCAAATCCATACACAGTATGTGCTGACACCAACACGGTAAGCTTTCCACTTTACACCGAGCTAAATCCATTTTTTATCAGCCCAGAGCCACAATGCATCGACATTAATAACTTTACCTTCCAAGGGCAGGGCCTATTGCCCGAAGGGACACAATTCAATTGGGAATTTGGAGCCAATGCCAGTCCAAGCTCATCAAACATCCAAACCCCAAGTGGCATTAGCTTTAACAATGTAGGTACTTACGATATTATTTATCATGTAGTATATGAAAACTGTGATGAAACTTTTGTAGCTAGTGTAGAGGTCTTCGATGAAGATATATTCCCAGAAATCCCTAACCTAGAAGCACAGTGCTTGGGAAATAATTCATTTAACTTTACTGCTCAAGGGCAGTTTCCACCTAACTCTTCATTTGAATGGAATTTCGGCGCCAATGCAAGTCCAACAGTATCCAATCAGCAGAACCCAAACAATGTTCAGTTTTCTAATTCTGGAATTCAAAATATCACCCTAACAGTTTCCTCAAATGGGTGTAACAATTCTACCGAAAATACTTTAGAAGTATACGAAATAATAGAGCTCAACATAGAATCTTCACCTCCAGATGGATGTGAACCCTATACTGTTGAATTCGATAGTAATCTAGACCCTAATTTACACGTATTTTCGTGGGATTTAGGAAATGGAAGTAGCGACAGTACCAGCACTACTCAAACTACTTATTCCGAGGGGCAATACGACATTTCTCTTGATGTAATTAACATTGTAAACAATTGTCAGGGATCTATTTCGCTCGAAAACTATGTTACTGTTTTACCTCAACCCATCTCGGATTTTGAGGTTCAATCTGAAAGCTTTTTATACGGCGACCCAGTGTGGATCATTAATCATGCCCTGCACACCGACACTTATCTATATGAGTTCAACTCGGAATATATAACAACAGAAGAAGAACCAGAATACATTATTCCGGGAATTGGAGAGTATACGATTTTACAATATGCGATGAACTACTTAGAATGTGTAGACTCAAGCAGTGTAAACATCATTATAGATGCCCATCCATCATTATGGACTCCCAATGCATTTACTCCTAACAAGGATAATAACAACGATTACTTTTTCCCAGTTGTTAAAGATGTAAAACAATACCGTTTGCAAATCTTTAACCGATGGGGGGAAATCATATTCGACGAAACCGGCGAAAACCCAAAGTGGGATGGAAACTTTTCAGACGGAAGGCCCAACAAAGAAGATGCTTATATTTTCTTAATCGACTATGAAACTATCTATGGAGAGTGGAGAGAAACGAGAGGTGTAATTACTCTTATTCGCTAAAGGGAATATTGATAACCTCACCAGTCGAGCCATTTGGAAACGCAATTTTCAATACTGTTGATAGCGTAGGCGCAATATCTATAATGTCGATTTTTTCAGAAGTTTCACCAGGCTTCACATTCCATCCATACCAAATTAAAGGTACATGCTGATCGTAGGTATAACCCGAGCCATGAGTGGTTCCCGTGTGCTGATATTCAATCCAGGCAGGATCTAAAACCAAAAGTACATCACCCGACCTCTTTTGATTATAGCCCTTTTGTAAAGAGGCCATAGTCCCTGTTTTAAACTCTGCATTTTCTAGTGTACGAGCTTTAACCACTCGTTGAATGCCTTCATAACGAAGCATAAAATCAACTACTTGCTCTTGCACCTCATCAAGGCTCAAATACTTTTGAAAGATGAGTTCTCTATTTAAGAAAATCTGTGCATTACCATAGGACTGAACCCATTCACCTGCGCCATAAACATTTCTTAAAAAGTCTTTTAACTCTCTAATTGGCTCTTCGGCATCGAAATAACCAGCAGGAATTTTACGATCTTTTAAATAGGCTGGAGTTCTAACCGCACCATGATCAGCAGTTAAAAACACCAATACATTTTCCTTGCCGAACTTTTGGTCTATATAAGTCAAAAACTCATCGAGATCCTTATCCAATCGTAAATAGGTGTCTTGCGTTTCTCTGGAATCTACTCCAAATTGATGCCCTACATAATCGGTTGAAGAAAAACTCACTGCCAATAAATCGGTAAACTCATCGAAGCCTAACTTCTCCCCTTCGATAGTAGCAATTGCTAAATCTTTAGTTAGAGAGTTCCCAAATGGAGTTGCCTTAATCAAGCCCTTACCATTTGTAGCTAGAAGCTTTGGTAAATCGTGAGGAAACTTAGGATACTTCTCACCAGTAAATGCTCCTTCATAAACACTATTGTCAACCAAACTTTCGTTGTATTGCTTCGCGTCTAATAACAAGTCCCATTTCTGACTTAAATAGCCTTCACATCGGTCTTCCTTATTAAATTTCCTCAACCATTTAGGTAAACGCATTCCGTAGTATGAGCTCGAAATGAAATCGCCTGTTTCGCTATCTAACCAATAAGCACCTTGAGCCATATGCCCGGCAGGTAAAATAGCAGAGCGATCTTTTAAAGCAATACCAATCACTTTTGAACGACTCATATTACTCAATTGCAGCACATCGCCAATAGTAGTATTGAGCATTCTCGAAGGAGACATTTTTCCGGAGACATTATCAGCACCTACAGTGGTCATATTCTCATCCGATGTACAATACACATAATCTTGTTTTTCTCTATCGAACCAAGAATTGGCAATAACACCATGGCTCTCTGGGGTGGCGCCTGTATAAATTGAAGCATGTCCAGGACCAGTATAAGTAGGGATATAATTATAATTTGTATTTCTACAGAAGTAACCTTCGTTGACTAATCGTTTGAATCCACCTTCACCAAAATCATCCCAATAACGATCCACATAATCGTAACGCATTTGATCGACAACAATTCCAATAATTAATTTAGGCTTTTGCTCTTGAGCAAAAAGTGAAGAGCTCACTAAAAAAAGGAAACCGAAGAAATACTTCATATTATTGATTTTTATAAAGGATAAAAAGAACAAACAAACAACATAGAACACTTAAAACAACATTGGCGACTGCCATGGTGGTTTGTCCATTTTTGAGCATTTCGAAAGTTTCGAAACTAAAGGTTGAGAAGGTGCTAAAGCCTCCACAAAATCCGGTTACCACAAAAAGTTTCCAGGTATTATTCAAGCCCATTTTATCTTGAAACAGATAAACGAAAGATGCTAAAATGAGGGTGCTTAACACATTTGAAAATAGAGTTGCGTAGGCAAAAGAAGAACTTAAATAGTTAGAGCTAAGTTTTCCAACTGCGTATCTGCAAAGGCTTCCCAATCCACCACCAATAAAAATTGCAACTATATTCATCCAGCTAATGTATGCTTTTCCTTGATTTTCAGAATCAAACGCCAAAGTAATTTTGCGATAAGGATTCCTAATAAAGCCCCACCAATAACATCTAAAGGATAATGTTTTCCAACATAAATGCGACTATAGGCCACTAATGTAGCCCATGAATAAAGCAGATAGGGAATATATTTACGCTCAGCAAAGAGTGCTGAAACGATAGCGGCAATACCGAAGAAGTTTGCCGCATGAGAAGATACAAAACCGTATAAGCCACCTTTAGAAACCAATAAACGAATTTGATCTATCAGCACTGGCTCATGACTTGGTCGCAAGCGCATAAATACATTTTTGAAAGCATGAACAGAAGTCAGATCTGCCAAGCACACCACGATAAGGATTAAGACTAATCCTTGCCAAAAAGATTTTCCGTGTTTTTTTATCAGCAGAAAAACAATAAAAAGGAATAGTGGTAAGGCAGATTTTGTACTGGAAATAAACACCCAAAAAGAATCAAAAGTTTCAGTTCCTGCTCCATTGAGCAGCAAGAACAAATCCTGATCCCATTGTAGTAATTTATTTAGCATTCAACTGCTCCCAGATTAAATCTTTCAAGTCCATTAATCCTTGCTGAGCTACCGAAGAGAAAAACACCGTTTTCACTCCCCTAGGAAGAGTTTTCTCTATTTCCGTTTGCAACTCCTCATCGAGCATATCAGATTTAGAAATCGCTAAAATGCGGTCTTTATCTAATAACTCAGGATTGTAAGTCTTTAATTCGTTGAGTAAAATTTGATATTCCTTTGCGATATCATCGGCATCGGCAGGCACCAAAAACAACAAGCTCGAATTACGTTCAATATGTCGTAAGAAACGAAGTCCTAAACCTTTTCCTTCGCTTGCTCCTTCGATAATTCCTGGAATATCAGCCATCACAAAAGAACGGTGATCGCGATAAGCAACAATTCCTAAATTAGGTACAAGGGTAGTAAAAGCATAATCTGCAATCTTAGGTTTAGCGGCAGAAATCACAGATAATAAAGTCGATTTTCCAGCATTTGGAAAACCTACCAAACCTACATCTGCAAGAACCTTTAATTCTAAAACATTCCAACCTTCTTCACCTTCGGTACCTGGTTGGGCATAGCGAGGTGTTTGACGAACGGAGTTTTTAAACCAAGAGTTTCCTCTACCTCCTAAACCTCCTTTACGGACGATTAGTTCTTCGCCGTGTTCGGTAACTTCAAAAAGAACCTCGCCAGTTTCTCCATCTTTAACAACAGTTCCGAGTGGCACATCGATATATTTATCCTCACCATCGTCTCCAAAACTATTGTTTGAAGAACCACCACCACCTCTACCGGCTTTAACGTGTCGTTTGTACTTCAAGTGGAGTAAAGTCCACATTTGATCGTTACCACGTAGATAGATGTCTCCACCTCTACCGCCATCACCACCATCAGGACCACCTTTAGCGGTAAGTCGAGAGCGATGTAGGTGTATAGATCCAGCACCACCATGACCGGCAGCACAATGAATCTTCACATAATCGACAAAATTTGATCCGTATGTAGCCACTATACTAAAGCATCTATTTCTTTACAAAGGCTTGCAGTAATCGATTCAATAGAACCAAACCCTTCAACGCCAACAAACTTATTCTGTGCGGTATAATAGTCCTTCAAGATTGCGGTTTCGTTCTCGTAAACTTGAATTCTATTTTTGATAATCTCTGGATTTTGGTCATCAGCTCTACCACTCGACTTCCCTCGTTCCAAAAGACGTGTAATCAATTCTTGTTCTTCAACCTCCAAAGCTAACATGGCTGTAATACCTGTTCCTTTTGCACTAAGGAAAGTATCTAACGCCTCAGCTTGAGCAGTTGTTCTAGGGAAGCCATCGAAAACAAACCCTTTTGCATCGGCATTGGAATTTACTTCGGCTTCTAACATTCCAATCGTAACCTCATCGGGCACTAAAGCACCTTTGTCGATATACGATTTTGCTAAGTTCCCTAATTCTGTACCCTCTTTCATATTGTAGCGAAAAATATCGCCGGTAGAAAGGTGTACTAAATGGTATGTATCAATTAACAGAGCAGACTGAGTTCCTTTTCCTGCGCCTGGAGGTCCAAATAAGACTAAATTTAGCATACTTAATGTTTAGGCTTTCGCCAATTGATAAACGTTTTTCAAATTTCGACCAAAGCCATAGTAATCGAGGCCATAACCGACAATGAAATCATTGGGAATTTCAAAACCAACAAAGTCGACTTTTCTATTTCCTTTAAAAGCTTGAGCTTTGAAAAACAAACTTGCAATTTGCCATTCTAGACCTTTCACTTTAAAAATTTCATCAATCTTTAAAAGAGTTCTTCCGGTATCTACTATGTCTTCAATAAGAACAATAGTTTCCTCTTTAGAAAAATCTTTTAAACCAATTAACTCGCTTACTTTTCCTGTACTTACCACACCATCATATGAACTCAATTTCACAAATGATATTTTACAATCGCCAGGATAAGCGCGAACTAAATCGGATGCAAATACAAAGGAGCCATCTAAAACAGCCACAAAATGAGGGGTTTTCCCATTCATCTCTTGGTAAATTTCGCTTGCCATCAGGGCAACACGCTCCTTCAAGACCTTCTCTTCGATATAAATTTCAAAGTCCTTATCATGAACTTTCAGCTTCTTCATACCGGGCAAAAATACGAATTCTAAAAGATTTGGCATCAAAGAAATTCAGGCATTATTTATAGTATTAAAAAGACAGATATTACTAAATTAGAAGCGCAATAAGGAGCTATTTAAAATTGAATTTTATCTTTGCA
>Ga0207966_1000067_pt1 | contig 53939 bp, 49 predicted proteins | sample Knorr_S23_td_NAD_FD_185611 | JGI IMG/M metagenome (GOLD analysis project Ga0207966, IMG submission 185611) | Marine microbial communities from Southern Atlantic Ocean transect - Knorr_S23_td_NADW_ad_2500m_LV_B (SPAdes) (version 2) | ecosystem: Environmental > Aquatic > Marine > Oceanic | place...
TTGGTATTTGAGGAAATTAAAAAACCCCGTAAACATAGTGTTTACGGGGTTTTGCTAAAATTTGTTTTTAAAGTTGCGGTCTGGACGAGACTCGAACTCGCGACCCCCTGCGTGACAGGCAGGTATTCTAACCAACTGAACTACCAGACCAACAAAAAAAATAAAGAACACTGAGCTGAAAAAGAGTTAAAAAAGCGGTCTGGACGAGACTCGAACTCGCGACCCCCTGCGTGACAGGCAGGTATTCTAACCAACTGAACTACCAGACCAATTTTTGCTAAAGAACTTTTTCTGTATCAGCGAGTGCAAATATAGATGATTTTTCACTGCTTCCAAATGCTACAGAGAAAATTTCTGATGTTTTTTTAGCCTTTTTTATAGGACTTTGATTGAGAGTAAATTATACCTTTTAGTTCTCTATTCCGGAACGAATTCATCCCGGTAGGAGTTTAATTATTTACTCTTCACTGTTTACTGTTCAGGGATATAAGTCCCAAACGATAGGACTCCAATCCAAAGCCACTAATGCTACTTATGCATTTGCCAGCTATTAGTGATTCGTGTCTGAAACTTTCTCTTGCTTGTGGTTGACTGATATGAATTTCTATACAAGGAGTTTCTACGGCACTAATTGCATCGGCAATAGCCACTGAGGTGTGGGTGTAGCCTCCGGCGTTAATAAGTATGCCCTGATAACTAAAACCTACTTCTTGAATCTTATCGATTAATTCACCTTCAATATTCGATTGGTAATACTCTAAGTTTATAGAGGTAAATTCATCTTGAAGCTTTTTAAAATAGCTTTCAAAATCTTCATTACCATAAACTGAAGGCTCTCTTTTCCCTAAAAGATTGAGGTTGGGCCCATTGATGATTATCACTTTCATATCTTTGCCGTAGTTTGGGCAAATATAAGAAATGAACTGGAAAAGAGCCATAAAAGAATACCGCAACTATCTAGTCTTGGAAAAGGCTCTGTCTGATAATACCGTACAAGCTTATATAAGGGATGTTCGAAAGTTGTCTTCCTTTTGCCTTGAGCAAAAAGGAATTAGTTCGAGCACTAAAGTCAGCTCTGATACTTTAAGAGATTTTATTCAAGACTTATACCAACAAGAGGCTAGTGCGAAGTCGCAAGCGCGAATATTGTCGGGCATAAAATCCTTTTATCATTATCTCTGTTTGGAGAATATTGTTGAGGCCAATCCTTGCGATAAGATTGATCGCCCAAAATTGGAGCGAAAAATACCCGATGTACTCTCACAAAAAGAGGTTGATGCGATTATTGATTCGGTAGATTTGTCATCTACTCATGGGGAGCGCAACAGAACCATATTAGAGACTTTATACTCTTGTGGTTTGCGTGTCTCGGAGTTAATCGATTTAAAATGTTCCAATCTGCATTTAAATGAAGGTTACCTAAAGGTTACAGGAAAAGGAAATAAAGATCGCTTGGTGCCTTTGAGTAATCAGCTCGTAAAATTCTTAAAGTTTTACTTAAAGGGTGTTAGAGCTCATCAGTCTATAGCTTATGGGCACGAAGATTTTGTCTTTTTAAACAATAGGGGCAAGCAATTGACTCGAATGATGATTTTTAATATTGTGAAAAGGCAGGTTGAGGCCGTGGGTATTAAGAAGACGGTTAGCCCACATACTTTCCGACATTCCTTTGCAACTCATCTATTAGAAGGTGGAGCCGATTTAAGGGCTATCCAAAATATGTTGGGACACGAAAGTATAAGTACTACAGAGGTATATATGCATATAGATCGTACTTTTGTGCGCGAAGAAATTATAGCTCATCACCCACGAAAATGAAGCGATTGCCCCATCCAAATATCTGGAAGCTTTTTGTCATAAAAGCCTCTCTTTGGTTTATGATTATCATGCCGATTATTGTTCTGTTTTTTCAGGATAATGGATTGAGCTTACAAGAAATCATGATTCTTCAAGCTTCCTATTCTTTGTCGGTGGCACTCATGGAAATCCCTTCAGGTTATGCCGCTGATGTTTTGGGTAGAAGAAAGACACTCATCTTAGGTTGTATCCTTGCTTTTGTGGGTTTCAGCTTATTCTCCATTTCCTATAATTTTTGGTGGTTTTTAGTAGCTGAAATAATTCTCGGTTTGGGGAATAGTTTTATCTCTGGGGCCGACACGGCAATTATGTACGACAGTTTGTTGGAGGTAAAGGCCGAAGATCGCTTCATGAAGTACGAGGGAAGGAGCATCTCCATTGGTAATTTTTCGGAGGCAGCAGCTGGAGTTTTAGGTGGCTTTTTGGCGGCGATATCTTTTCGTTACCCTGCCTATGCGCAAGTGTTTATTGGTCTTTTAGCCATCCCCTTTGCTTTTGCCTTGGTGGAGCCAAAAATGCATATGCAAAGACAAAAAACATCTTGGAAAGGAGTATTAGGTGTCGTCCGTTTTACTTTGATTGAATCCAAGATTTTGAGAACACATATTATATATTCTTCTGCCATAGGAGTGGCTACACTAATGATGGCTTGGCTGGCACAACCCTTTTTGAAAGATATTGGCATATCGATGAAACATTACGGAATGATTTGGGCTTTGTTGAATATTACCGTGGGAGTATTCTCCTTTTTGGCGCATCGAATTGAATTGAAAATGAACGCTATGACTAGTTTAGTGATAGTCGGAGTTTCTAGTGTGTTAGGATATGTTCTCATTGCAAATAATATGTCTTTATTCGGCTTGTTTATCCTCTTTGTTTTTTATGCCAATAGAGGTTATGCAACCCCTTTACTGAGGAATTACATCAATCAACATGCAGATTCTGATGTGCGCGCTACTGTGATGAGTGTGCGTAGCTTTGTCATCCGCGTAAGTTTTGCCATAATAGCACCTTGTATTGGTTGGTTGGCCGATAATTATAGTTTGACAATAGCTTTTACAATGATGGGAATTATCGTATTTTTGGTAGTTGGCCCTTGCTTAGTTTGGTTTTCTAAAAATAGAGTTTGGGCATTAGCGAATTCTTAGGCATATGTTTTGATGAAAAGCCTGTGTAAACCCGAAACAGATGAGAAATATAAAATCACTATTCTGTGCACTTATTATATTTGGTGCAGTTCAAGCTCAAGACGCTAAAGAACTTGTTCTTCAGCTTTCACATAAGTACGCTGAAGACTCCTTTTCTTTGAATCAAGACTATCTTACTGATGAACAAGTTCCAGTTCGCTTTTCTAGATTAGAATATTATTTAAACATCAATGGTTTTAGTCTAACATCAGGTGAGACGATAGACTTAGATGAGAGCTATATTTTAGTGAATACTAATGAGATTTATTATTCATTAGGGGCACACGAAGTATCGAATATCGATTCTCTATTATTTCACATTGGGGTTCAGCCCGAATTGAATCATGAAGATCCAGCTTTGTGGTCAAACGATCATCCTTTAGCGCCACAAAGTCCTAGTATGCATTGGGGTTGGATTGCAGGTTACCGTTTTATGGCGATTGAAGGTATGTTGGATACCGATAATAATGGTGTGATGGAGACAATCGTCCAATACCACCCAGTAGACGATAAGTATTACACTCCTGTTGTGTTATTTGCTAATACGCTAGAGGAAGAGGATAAGATTACTATTTATGTAGATGTAAACTACGATAAGATGTTTGAGGCAATTGGAGTCTCAAATGGTGGTGTTTTCCATGGAGATGATTTGGCTAACGACTTATTGCTAGCCAATATTGAGGGAAATTCTGTTTTTACAGCTTCTACCAATTTAACAGTCAAGGAAAGTGTTTTGGTAAATAGTCTTTATCCAAATCCATGTAGCGATGCTTTACAGATAAACTTGAATGAAGATGCTCTATTAAGCATTTGCGATATTCAGGGAAGAAGCTTGATGGCTAAATCTTTGGAGTCTGGTTCGCAAGTTATTTCGACTGTTAATCTGAATCGTGGAGTGTATATGCTCACAGTTGAAACCAAGACTTCCCATCAAAGTTTTAAGATTTTGAAAAACTAATAGAGGGGCATCGCCCCTTTTTATGAGGAATTTTCTTTTCATAGCGCCTTTATTGTTTCTATTTTCCTGCGAGCAGGACCCCGAAATAGGTAGACAAACTTTTCATTTAGATATACCTGCTGGTTTTCCAGCTCCCAACATTCCCGAGGACAATAGTTTGAATTGGGAGCGTATTGATTTGGGAAAGAAATTGTTTTTCGATCCTATCTTATCTGTCGACAATTCTATTTCCTGTGGTTCTTGTCATAAACAAGAGTTTGCTTTTGCCGACGACCAAGCAGTGAGCCCAGGAATCGAAGATCGATTAGGGAATAGGAACTCTATGTCTCTAGCCAATGTTGCTTATTACGATCTTTTCCTTCGCGAAGGGGGAGTGCCAACACTTGAAATGCAAGTTTTGGCCCCTGTACAAGATCACAATGAGATGAACTTTAATATTGTAGATGCAGCCGAGCTTTTAAAGGAAGACTCTGTATATGTTCGAATGGCTTGGGAGGCATATGATAGAGCTCCAGATCCTTATGTGATAACTCGAGCTATTGCAGCTTTTGAGCGCACCATGATTTCTGGCTCATCCGATTACGATTTAGAGCGCCTTAGTAGTTCCGAAGAGAGAGGGAAGGATTTATTCTTTAGCGATAGTCTTTCTTGTGCTTCATGCCACGGTTCATTTTTATTTACAAATCAAGGTATAGAGAATAATGGGCTTTACGAAGTTTACGAAGATTCAGGTCGTTATCGTTTAACGCACCTCGAGGAGGATATTGGGAAGTTTAAAGTGCCTACACTTCGAAATATAGAATTGACAGCCCCCTATATGCATAATGGATCTGTTGAGACTTTAGAAGAAGTGATTAGCCATTATGCAGAAGCTGGTAAAAGCCATTTCAACCAGAGTGAATTAATACAAGGTTTTGAATTAAGCACTCAAGAAAAAGAAGATTTATTAGCCTTTCTAAATAGCCTTACTGACCCCTCTTTTATCTGCAATACTTTTTTCGAAGAATAGTCTTCTTCAGAGCTGCTATTCATTTTGTGCTTTAGAGCCAAAAGACTAGCTTTGCGGGAATAGAAAACTGAAAATTAAGCATTATGACTTCACAGGAAATCATTGCATTAGAAGATAAACACGGAGCCCACAATTATCATCCATTACCAGTAGTTCTTTCCAAAGGGGAAGGCGTTTTTGTATGGGATGTTGATGGGAAAAAATATTACGATTTCTTGTCGGCTTATTCGGCGGTAAATCAAGGGCACTGTCACCCGAAAATCGTTCAAGCACTAAAAGATCAAGCGGATGTATTGACGCTTACTTCGAGAGCTTTTTATAACGATGTTTTAGGTGACTACGAAAAGTACGTTACTGATTACTTTGGTTTCGATAAAGTATTGCCAATGAACACTGGTGCAGAAGCTGTGGAAACGGCTTTGAAGCTCTGTAGAAAATGGTCTTACCAGAAAAAAGGCCTACGCCCAGATACCGCGAAGATTATTGTTTGTGATGGTAACTTCCACGGTAGAACTACTACGATCATTTCTTTCTCTAACGATGAAGATGCTCGAAAAGAGTTTGGTCCTTATACTCCTGGGTTTGAGAGTATCCCTTACAACGATTTGGATGCTTTAGCTGAAGCTTTGAAGGATGAAAATGTAGCCGGATTTATGGTGGAGCCTATCCAAGGTGAAGCTGGTGTATTTGTTCCTGATGCAGGTTATTTGAAGTCAGCACAGGAGCTTTGTAAAAAACACGGTGTATTGTTTATCGCCGATGAGGTTCAAACGGGTATTGCTCGTACGGGTGAATTGTTAGCGGTAGATCACGAAGAGGTGAAGCCAGATATCTTAATCTTGGGTAAAGCCATTTCAGGTGGTGTATTCCCAGTGTCGGCAGTTTTTGCTGATGATGATATCATGCTTTGTATTAAGCCAGGAGAGCACGGTTCTACTTTCGGTGGAAATCCTCTAGCTTGTAAAGTTGCTATGGCTGCTTTAGATGTTGTTAGAGATGAGAAACTAGCAGAAAATTCGGAGCGTTTAGGTAAAATCCTTCGTCGCGAATTAGAAGCTATCGATACCGATATGATTAGTCTTGTTAGAGGTAAAGGTTTATTGAATGCAATTGTTATTAAGCCTAAAGATGGCGTCGAAGCATGGGATGTGTGTATGAAATTACGTGATAATGGTTTGCTTGCTAAGCCTACTCATGGCGATATCATCCGCTTTGCACCTCCTTTGGTGATTACAGAGGAGCAGTTGATGGAATGTGTTGAGATTATAAAGAAAACGATACTCTCATTTTAGATAAAGAAAGGCCTCCATTAGGAGGCTTTTTTATTTACGATAGATGCTGTTATTGTCATTTGGCAGGACTCTTGTACCTTTATGAGTTGAAGATTTAGAATATGAAGAATTATTTACTGGCCCTCTTATTTTGTTTGAGTTTTCAGCTTTTAGCTCAAGACCATCATCCTCGTTGTATATACGATGAATGGTTTACCGAGCTGATGAAAAGCCCTGCTCATAGAGAAATGTATGAAGCAAGCGAAATCGCTTTAGCACAAGCTTCTACGAAGTATATTCAAACGGACGATTATATCATTCCAGTCGTGGTTCATATTCTGTATAGAAACGATGAAGAAAATATTTCTGAGGAGCAGATTTATCGCCAAATAGAAATAATTAATGAAGATTATAATTCTTCAAATCTTGATGTTAGCCAAACTCCAGAGGAATTTCAATCGCTGATTGGCGATATAGGAATCGAGTTTTGTTTGGCTTCTGTGGACCCTGAGGGATTTGCTACCAATGGAATTACGAGAACATACGTAGATACCAACGAGATTAATTATTTCACTTCTACTTCCGATCATATCAAGCATCCAGAATACGGAGGGAAAGCTGCATGGAATACCGACGATTATTTGAATATATGGGTAGGACCTATCACTCCTGGAGTTTTGGGTTATTCATTACCACCCATAAATAGTATCGAGCCAGAAGAAGAGGGCTTAGTGGTGGGGACTAATTTCTTTGGTGAGACCAATCACGATCAATATGGTGGTGGTAGAACTGCGGTACACGAAATTGGACACTATTTTAACTTAAAGCACCCATGGGGAATAGGTGGTTGTAGTAGCGATGATTATGTATCCGACACTCCTGTCTCTGAATCTGCTTATTATGGCTCTCCAGAATACCCACAAATATCTTGTGAAACGAGCGATATGTTCATGAACTTCATGGATTATGTGGATGATTCTGTAATGGTGATGTTCTCTGCTGGACAGGGGGTAAGAATGGCAAACGCTTTGACAATATTTCGATCAGAATTATTAGAGTCTAATGGCTGTGGCACACCTTTATTAATTGCTCAGCCTACAGTTATACATACTAGTGATGAGATAAGCGCCGACGGTGCTATTCACTTAAACATTTCAGGTGTAGCACCTTTTACCGTTGAATGGTCAACAGGTGCATTAGAAGATAGTATTGTGGATTTAGCTCAAGGGGTATATTCAGTAAGCATTGTGGATGCTGCAGAACAGTCCTTAGAATTGTCTTTTGAGATTTCGTACTACGGCCTAATTATCGACTCAGATAATTTTGAAAGCTATTCTAGTGATAGTTTAATCTCTGAACAATCTGCTGCACTTTGGTCTGCTTGGTGTACTGAGTCGGCTTTTGCTTCTATAGACCTTGTTAATCCAATGGAAGGTCTTCAGTATATGGAGATTAACGGAGCTGATGGTAGCACGGAGCTCATTCATACTTTAGATAATCAAAGTGAGAATGCCTACGATTTATCTTTTGGATTATACGTTCCAGCAGGAAGAGCTTCTAAGTATCGTGTTTTTCACGATGCTACTTGTATTGGATCTATGGAAGCCTATTCGGTTGAGTTTGGTTCTGATGGAAATGGTTTCGTACGTGTAGCAGGCCAGAATATAGAATTTGATTTCCCACAAAATCAATGGTTTCTTTTAAATCAGTTAATAGATATTGATAGAGACTTGGTTGAACTGCAAATCAATTCGGAGCCCAAAGCCGATTGGACCTTCTCTTGGACTGCTGAAGATGAAAATGGCTATCCTAAACTAGCGGGTTTACTTTTTGATTCTCAAGCCGATTCCTCAGTAATGGTTCATTATTATGTGGATGATTTTCAAATGGTTTTAGCAGCTAATTCTGATCTAGACATCCAAGAGCCTTATATGATTTCAGATGTTAATCTCTATCCAAATCCTGCTAAAAATCAAATTGTATTGAGCACAGCTAAACAAGAAGACTGTACGATACAGATCTATAATTTCCAAGGACAGCGAGTGCATTCAGAGCGATGGATGGCTTCTTCGGAATATATAATCGACATCAAGGGGCTTTCTAGCGGAATCTATTTTGTGAATATTCAAACTGCTACTGAATCGCAGAACCTTAAGTTTATAAAGCTAGATTAGGGGATAGGGAAATTCTATTTTCGACTTCTGAATCCTGACTCCTACATTCTGCCTTCTGAACTCTTTTTTAAATACCTTTGCCCCATGACAACAATTAAAGAGCTTTCTACAGAGGAAATTCAAAAGGTGAGACGCGGAGAGCGTTTACCAATTATGGAGCATTTCTATACCATTCAAGGTGAAGGCTTCCATTCGGGTGTTCCTTGTTATTTTGTTCGCTTAGGCGGATGTGATGTAGGATGCCCTTGGTGCGATGTAAAAGAAAGTTGGGAAGAGTCAGATCATCCCGTTCATTCTGTCGAAGAGATTATTTCGTGGATCACAGCTACCAAGACTACCAAGGTGGTGGTTACTGGTGGAGAGCCATTAATGCATCAGCTCGATATCCTTTGTAAAGCTTTACACGATATAGACATCGATTGTCATATAGAAAGTTCGGGAGCACATCCTTTTAGTGGAGAGTGGGAATGGTTTACACTTTCTCCTAAAAAGCGAAAACTTCCGATGCTCGAAAACTTTAAAGCCGCCGACGAACTAAAAGTTGTCATCGCCCGCACTAACGATTTTCGTTTTGCCGAAGAGCAAGCGAGTCAAGTGTCGCAGAAATGTAAATTGTATCTACAGCCCGAATGGTCTAAGGAGTCTACAATTTTACCTCAGATTATAGAATACGTAAAAGAGAATCCACAATGGAATATCTCTCTGCAAACGCATAAATACATGGACATCCCTTAGTATGCGTCTGCTCAATTTCCTTTTTGCATTATTGATTTGTTTTTCTGCGCAAGCGCAGGAAACTGCTGGCTCACGTAAATCGGCAAAATTATACCGCGAAGCAAAGTCAAAAATTGCGGTACAGGAGTTTAGCGCTGCCCGTGTGCTTTTAGAGGAAGCCTTACTGATAGATGAAACTTTTGTGGAAGCTTGGATTCAGTTGGGCGATGTGTTGATTGCTCAAGATGATAAAGAGGCCGCTATTGAGGCTTATTGTAAGTCAATACCCTTAGCTCCCCGATTTTCCTTTCCGATGTATTACCGCTTGGCACTCGCCGAACATTCAACAGCGCAATATTCTGAGGCACTACAACATATTCGGAAATACCTAAGCTCGAGGAAAATATCTGAGAAATACCGCAAAAAGGCCAATCGTATTAAAAAGTCATGTGAATTTTCGATTGCGGCCATGAAAAACCCAGTGAGCTTTGATCCAGACAATTTAGGGGATGCTATCAATACCTTGGCTGACGAGTATTTACCTGCCTTATCGGCTGATGGGTCTACCTTAATTTTTACGCGCAGTGCTCGTATTAATGGAGTTCGCAACGAGGACTTTTATCTTTCTACAAACGATACCGATGAGTGGTTGGAGGCCGAAAACTTGGGAGCACCTATCAATACCGATCAAAATGAGGGTGCTCAATGTATTACTGCCGATGGGAAGACCATTTATTTTACGGCTTGTTCGCGCGATGACTCATACGGACGATGTGATATTTACGAATCGCATTTTAAAAATGAGAAGTGGACGGAGCCTGAAAATTTAGGTGACAATATAAATACAGAACATTGGGAGTCGCAACCCGCAATTTCTGCGGATGGTCGTCAGTTGTTTTTTGTGTCCAACAGACCCTCAGGACGCGGAGGAAAGGATATTTGGGTTTCCTATAAAAATAAGAAAGGCAACTGGACTCGTGCTCGAAACTTAGGGAAAGAGATCAATACTTCGAGAGACGATATTTCGCCCTTCTTACATTGGGACAATCAGACCTTATACTTTGCTTCAAAAGGATATGTGGGAATGGGTGGCTTCGATATTTTCCTTTCGCGATTGGATGAAACGGGAGCTTGGTCTGCAGTAAAAAATATTGGATATCCTATTAATTCTCCTTCGGATGAAAACTCATTAATCGTTGCTAAAGATGGTCGTACGGCTTATTTTGCCTCTTCACATTTTATGGAGACTCGCAGCGATCTCGATTTATATACCTTTCAACTTCCTATTGAAAGTAGGGCTTTTGAGGTGGCTTATGTGCAAGGGAAGGTTATTGATGGCGATTCCAAGAAAGCACTCAAGGCTATTGTTGAAGTGGTCGATTTAGCATCTGCGAGAGCTTATAAAAGTTCTGTAAGTGATGCTGATGGGAACTATATGCTTTGCTTACCTTCGGATAGAACTTACGCCTTAACGATACGTAAAAAAGGCTACCTTTTTTATTCGGAAAATGTGCAGATGAAACAAAAAGGTTCGATAGAATTGCGCGACTTCGAATTGCAGAAATTGGCAGAAGGGGAACAAGTTCGATTGGATAATATTTTCTTTGAATTGGATTCTTACGAGCTCAAAGATGAATCGGTTATCGAACTGAATATGATCATCAAATTCTTGGAGTCAAATCCATTTTTGGTCATCGAAATTGGAGGGCATACCGACAATAGTGGCTCTAAAGATTATAATTTAGAATTGTCGAATGAACGTGCTAAGTCGCTTAGAAAAGCACTTGTAGACAGAGGGATTAAACCCGAAAGTGTTTTGTTTAAAGGCTACGGAATGTCGAAGCCCTTAAACGACAATAGTAGCGAGGAAAAACGCGCAGTAAATAGAAGAACCGAATTAACCATTATTTCTGTAGAATGATACAAATTGTTGAATGTCCAAGAGATGCCATGCAAGGTATTCATGAGTTTATTCCTACTCAGGCAAAAGCCGATTATATCAATATGCTTTTGAAAGTGGGCTTTCATACCATTGACTTTGGTTCTTTTGTTTCGCCAAAAGCGATACCGCAGATGCGCGATACTGCTGAAGTTTTATCGAAATTAAATTTAGACGATACACAGGCGAAATTATTGGCAATAATCGCTAATAAACGCGGGGCAAGCGATGCGCTTTCCTTCGACGAAATTCAATATTTAGGATATCCTTTTTCGGTTTCTGAAACCTTCCAACAACGAAATACCAACCGTTCTATTGAAGATTCATTGGTTTTGGTTGATGAGATGCAAAACCTTTGCGCCAAGAATAATAAAGACTTAGTAGTTTATCTTTCCATGGCATTCGGGAATCCTTATGGCGAAGATTGGGATGTAGACATCGTTGCCAAATGGTCGGAAGTATTGGCAAATATGGGCGTGAAAATATTGGCTTTATCCGATACTATTGGCGTATCAAAACCCGATTCTATCGGGGCACTATTTTCAGGATTAATTCCTACTTTCTCTGAGGTAACTTTTGGAGCCCATTTACACACAACTCTTACCACATGGAATGAAAAGGTGTCAGCTGCTTATAAAGCTGGCTGTACGCGCTTCGATTCCGCAATACAAGGCTTCGGTGGTTGCCCAATGGCAAAAGACGATCTAACAGGCAATATGCCTACCGAAAAGCTCTTGTCTTTCTTCAATGAACAAAAGGAACAATCGGGCCTCAACGCATTAGCCTTCGAATCGGCCTATAATAAAGCGAGAGAAGTATTTTTGTAAAAAAATCATGCAGTCCTTAAAGTTTTGAATTATAAGTTGAAACTGTCAATATCAACTCTAAACGGGTCTTAATCAATTAAAAGCAGGAGCCGTGTATTTTGAAGTTTACGACGATGGCTCCGTAGAGAAGAAGATTAAACTAGATCAAAAATAAAGGCATAAAAAAACGCCCCCGAGAACTCGGGGGCGTTTTTTATGATTCTAGATACTAGTTTTTCGCTAAGTATTCAGCAGTTCCTTCGTGAGAAGGCTTCATAGCTTCTTTACCTTTAACCCAGTTTGCAGGACAAACTTCACCATTTTCTTCAACGAATGTTAAAGCATCAACCATACGGATAGCTTCGTCAACGTTTCTTCCTAGTGGAAGGTTGTTAACCAATTGGTGTTGTACCACTCCGTTTTTGTCGATCAAGAATAAACCACGGTAAGCGATAAGCTCAGTATCAGCTTCCAACTCATCGTTTTCGTTATAGTAATAATCTCCAGTTAAAACATCGTAGTTTTTAGAAATCGTTTTGTTGGTATCAGCAACTAATGGGTAGGTAACACCTTTGATACCACCTTGTTCCTTTTCCATTTGTAACCATCCCCAGTGAGACATCTCTGTATCAGTAGAAACACCTACTACAGCAGTGTTACGCGCATCAAATTCTCCCAATTTTTCTTGGAAAGCGTGTAATTCTGTAGGGCAAACAAATGTGAAATCTTTTGGGTAGAAGAATAAAACAACATTTTTCTTTCCTAAATATTGTTCTAATGAGAAGTCAGCTTCAACGTTAGTACCGTTTACAACTGCTTTTGCTGAAAAGTTAGGTGCTTTTCTTCCTACTAATACTGCCATTTTATAGAATTTTTAGTTTGTACAATTTTGGGCTCCAAAGATAAGGAATGTCAGTTGAAATGAATGGTTAATAATGACCAATTTATAATTTGTAAATGTACCGATTTGATAATCTATGAAAAATCCAATTTTTAAGTTTCAAACTTATCTAGATCATCCAAGCGAGGACAGAACCGAGTGCAATAGCTACCAGTTTCATAAAGTTGAATTTGTGAGCTTCCGAACTTTCGAATAAAATAGTTGTAGAAATGTGTAAGAATATACCCACCACAATTGCTGTAATCTCACTATGGTACTGACTTAACTCTTGGACTAAATCCCCTGTAAGTGTGCCTAGTGGAGCCATAAGCGCGAAAATAGTAATGAGTATGAAAGATCGCATTTTAGAATAACCAGCTTGAGCGAATAGGCTCATCAATACTATGGTAACCGGTATTTTATGAAGAGCTATGCCTGTTAATAGCGAACCGCGGTAATGGTCATGACCAATATGTTCTTCAATTCCTCCTAATGGCATTCCCTCAAGATAAGCGTGAATAGCCAAGCTAATGAGCATTGAAACGGGAATGGTGTGATTGTGAAGATGACCGTGTCCATGTTCAATTCCTTTGGAGAAGAATTCTAAAACGATCTGTAAGATAAAGCCCATCAATAAGAAGAGCCCAATATTAGTAGAATTAGATTGATAGACTTCTGGCAATAAGTGGAACACACAAATGGCAAATAAATAAGCTCCCGAAAAAGCGAGTAATAGCTTAATCGCGGCAGGCTTCAAGTCGTTGATAAACTGCACTAAAATTACCCCAATGAGTACGGAAGCTATAAGTACAAGATAAGTCATATTCTAAATTGAAATTGTAAATAATAAGGGCAAATATAATGAAGATTTATATAGACTTCATCAATAATATTAGGCGGTCAGATTCTAAGGCATTAAAATCGTTTAGTTGATAATCGCCGAACACATCAACTATCTGTAAGCCTACATTTTGAGCTAATTCTTGCAAGCTAATCAGGTCGAAGGCATAAACTCTTTCTTGAAATTGTTTGCTATTTGCCCCATCCACCACTTCAATGTCTTTAATAATATGTTGTCCATTATAGTGGCGACCTATATTAAATTGAATGCCATCGATGTTTTTTTGTTCTTCAGCTACAAGGTTTGCAATGACCTTTTTTGCATTCATAAAGTCGAGTACAAAGGTTCCTTCATCTTTTAAGTTTTTGGCTGCGGCCTGTAAAACTTTTAAGTTTTCATCCTTGTCTTTAAAATATCCAAAACTGGTAAAGAGGTTGAATACAAAATCAAAGCCTTTTTCTCGATAGGTGAAACGCATGTCGTGCACATCGAAATGTACATTTGTTGGAGCATTTATTCTAGCCAGCTTTATACTCTCAGCAGCCAAGTCGACTCCTGTTGCCTGAAAACCTTTTTTACCCAAATGAAGAGCGTGTCTTCCTTTTCCGCAAGCAAGGTCTAAAATCTCAGCGTTCTTTGGTATAGCCAAATGGTCGCAGAGCTTGTCAATAAACAAGCAAGCCTCTTTATAATCTCTATGTTGGTAGAGGCTGTGGTAATAAGAGCTGTTAAACCAATCTTCGAACCAGTCTTTTTTCATTTTATATGAGATACTCGTGAATGTTAAACAATTTAATAATTGCCAGCGAAATCATTAGGATGAGTAATCGTCGCACCCAAATGGTCGCATTTTCATTTTCCAAGGCAAACTTAGTGGCAAACCAACCACCTAAACCTTGTCCTATGGCTAATGCAATCGCAGGTTTCCAATCAACTTGATCGTTGTAAACATAGATGAATAGAGCTGGAATCAATATGATAAAACAGATGATAATTTTAATGAAATTCGCATCGATCAAACTGTATTTAGAGACTAGGACTAAAGCGCCTAGAAATAGAATCCCCATTCCCATCTGGATAAATCCTGCATACCATCCGATGGCAAAAAAGATGATGAAGTTTAATACGGACTTGTTGTGCTCTCTGCTTGCTGTTTCTATAAGCCACCTTTTGGGTTTTAGAAGAACTATCCCGAGCATGAAGATCATGAGATAACCGATGACCTTTGTTAAGATTTCGTCGGATACCTGTAAAGCCGAATTTGCCCCTACAATAGTACCGATAACGGTAGGAATCATTAACCAAGTGCTTTCCTTTAAGAGTGGTTTAAACTTAGGTGCTTTCCGAAAGGTGAGTACGCTAACAAGAACTTGTACCATAGCACCCACACGGTTTGTACCGTTGGCAAGTCCTGCAGGCATCCCTGCAAAAAGCAATAAGCTTAAGGTGAATACCGAGCCATTTCCGGCTAGGGTGTTAATAAGGCCAGCCATTAATCCGGCAAGAAAAAATAAAGGGTAGAAATACCAGGCTAATTCCATCTATTCATTTTAATCCTGTAAAGATAAAATAATAGTGAAGAGTAGCGTAATGTCGATAGCCTATCATTAAAGGCGTAAATTGGGGTGTCGAAAAGCGACGAAGGGGTGAAGAGAAAAATGAAAAATGTTTCATCCATTTAGAATGTAAATAGAGGAATGAGCATGAGAACGATACAAATTACAGTTGCTGGGAAAGTGCAAGGAGTTTGGTTTCGGAAGTATACTAAAGAAAAGGTAGAAGCTTTGGGGCTTAATGGAAGCGTTGAGAATTTAGCTGATGGATCTGTTTTTATAATTGCTCAAGGTGTAGACTCAGCACTCGATGAATTAATCAAATGGACATCTATTGGCTCTCCAGAGTCTATCGTTGAAACTGTAGAGGTAAATGATGTTGAATGTGAGGAGATGTTAAATTTTCAGGTTAAATACTAAGGAGCCCCTAATGGCTCTGCATCCGACAAAATAAAATATCTTTGTTTTTTTAAAAAAGGTTAAAAGGTATGCCAAATAATAAACAAGACGAGAACTTCGAAATGATAGCCAAAACCTACCATGGTTTGGAAGATGTACTGGCTAAAGAATTGTTGCAATTGGGAGCTCAGGAGATTAAACTTCTTCGTAGAGCTGTCAAATTTAAGGGCGATAAAGGCTTTATGTATAAAGCCAATTTATGCCTTCGTTCAGCAGTTCGTGTAATAAAACCCATCAAAACTTTTAAGGCGCGTGACGAAAAGCAATTATATGAAGAATTGCGAAAAATCGATTGGACAGACTATATGTCTATCGATCACAAATTTGCTGTGGATTCGTTTACAAATTCAGACCAGTTTAATCATTCGCTTTATGTTGCTTTATTGACTAAAGATGCGATTGTCGATCAATTTAGAGATCGCTGTGGTATGCGCCCTGATGTGGATTTAGATAAGCCAGATATTCGGGTCAATATTCATATTTCTGATGATAATTGCACACTGTCTTTGGATAGTTCTGGAGAGTCGCTACACAAACGTGGTTATCGTTTAGAAACCAATGTAGCGCCAATTTCTGAGGCTTTAGCGGCAGGCTTAATCACCTTGAGTAACTGGGATAAGAAATCGCATTTTGTTGACGGTATGTGTGGTTCGGGAACTTTCTTAATTGAAGCGGCTATGATTGCTTGTAATATTCCTGCTAATATCCACCGTACTTATTACGCATTCAAAAACTGGCCAGATTACGATGAGCAACTTTGGGAATTAATCAAAGCGAGTCAACTTAAAAGGTCGAAAGATAATTACGGACGCATCATAGGTTACGATTTAGATCCTGAAGTAGTAGCATCGGCTAAAATAAATATCGCCAACGCCATGTTGGAGGATGTAATTGAAGTTAAGTGTGCCAACTTTTTTGACACGGTAAAGCCTGAAGGTCCTACTCATATTGTGTTTAACCCACCTTATGGAGAACGGATTGAAGCAGATATTCCAGTAATGTATAAGAGCATTGGAGATACGCTGAAGAAAAACTATCAAGGTTCTGAGGCTTGGTTTTTAAGCTCTGATTTAGATGGCTTCAAACACGTAGGTTTACGTGCTTCGCGAAAAATAGAAATTTACCAAGGTAAGCTAGAGTGTAGATTTGTGAAATACGAAATGTACCAAGGAACTAAAAAGCAGAAAAACAAGCCATCTTGATTGAAGGGAAGGCAACATATATAGATGTTATTCTTCCGTTACCCTTAAAACAACTTTTTACGTATCAGTTAGGGGAGGAACAGCTATCCGATATTTCAATAGGATGTAGGGTTGCTGTGCCTTTTGGTCGTTCAAAAGTGTATGCGGGCCTGGTTGCTTCCATACATTACGACTGCCCTGAATATGAAGTGAAATATATATTAGATATTATTGACGAAAAGCCAATAGTATCTGAGAAACACATCAGCTTTTGGCAATGGATGTCTGAGTATTATATGGCATCCCTAGGCGAGGTAATGAACGCCGCTCTTCCTTCGTCGTTCAAATTGGCTAATGAAACCCATATTGTTTTGCATCCCGATTGGAATGAGGATCAAAGCCTTTTAACCGATGCCGAATATATTATCGTTGAAGCATTACAATTGCAGAAGCGATTAAAAGTTGAAGAGATTGCTCAAATTTTACAACGAAAAATTGTTCTTCCTTTCATACGAAAGATGCAGGAGAAGAAGCTTGTAGAGTTGGAGGAAGAGGTGTTTGAGCGTTATAAGCCCAAATTAAGAAAGATGATACGCTTATCAGATGATTTAACCCCTTCTGATGCAAGAGTTAAATTACAAGCCCACAGAGTATCTCCTAAGCAAGAAGCCTTTTTAGAGCAATTTTTATCTGAAGACAAACCGGAAATCGCTTTTCACGCTTTTTGTAAAGCCAATAATTTTAAAACAAGTCATGTAAAAGGCTTGGTGGAAAAAGAAATTATTGAGCTCTACGAAGAGGAAGTGAATAGAGTGGAGCAAGAAGCCATTAAAGGTGCTCCTTTAGCAGAGTTAAATGATGAGCAAGTAGCCGCTTTTCACGCACTCAGAGATACCGATAAAAATGTAAATCTCCTATATGGATTGACTTCCAGTGGTAAAACGGAAGTTTATATACATCTGATAAAAGAGCAGATAGATCAAGGGAAACAAGTATTGTATTTGGTTCCCGAAATAGCTCTTACCACACAATTAATAGCTCGATTAAAACACGCCTTTGGCGATCAGATAGGTGTTTTTCATTCTCGTTTCTCGATGAATGAGCGCGCGGAACTGTGGAAGGATGTGAAAAATAATTTGCGCTTCCCAATACTAATCGGAGCACGCTCTTCGGTGTTTTTACCCTTCGACGATTTAGGATTAATCATCGTTGATGAAGAGCATGAAAGCTCCTTCAAACAACAAGATCCAGCCCCTCGTTATCAAGCCCGTGATGTAGCCGTATATATGGGGCATCACTATCAGGCAAAAGTGGTTTTGGGCTCTGCAACTCCATCCTTGGAAACTGCCTATAATGTGAATAATGGAAAGTACGGTATTGTTCAGCTTAAAAAGCGTTTTGGTGGTTTCTCACTACCAAAGATTCATCTAGTCGATATAGCTCATGCCTATAAGCGAAAGCGTATGCATGGTCATTTTTCTGAGGCACTTCTTACAGCCATCGGTGAAACTTTTGCCCGTGGCGAGCAAGTACTTTTATTTCAAAACCGTAGAGGTTATGCACCACAACAGGAATGTCAGTCTTGTGGGAATGTACCTCATTGTAAGCATTGCGACGTAAGTTTAACTTATCACAAAAGCACGCATCGTTTGCGCTGTCACTATTGTGGTTATGCCGAAAGAACTACTGCAAATTGTAAAGCATGTGACAAAGCTGATGTTAAGTTGAAGGGCTTCGGTACGGAAAAGATTGAAGACGAATTACAAGGCTTTTTCCCAGAGCATAAAATCCTGAGAATGGATTTGGATACTACCCGTAAGAAGAATTCTTACGAGACGATATTAAATCAGTTTGAAGACCATGAGATAGACGTATTGGTGGGAACTCAGATGATTTCTAAAGGTTTAGATTTTAGCTCTGTAGGATTGGTAGGCGTTCTTAATGCTGATCAAATGCTAAATTTTCCAGACTTTAGAGCTTTTGAAAGAGCCTACCAGATGTTGAGTCAGGTGTCGGGAAGAGCAGGGCGTAAGAAATCGGGCAGTGAGGTAATCATACAGACTTTTCAGCCAAACCACGAGGTGTTGAACTTTGTAAAGGAACACGATTATAAATCGATGTTGCAAACACAGCTAGTAGAGCGACAAGCCTTCAGGTATCCACCTTACCAGCGATTGGTTTATATTTTAGTGCGCCATAAAAATAGAAGAGTAGTAGAGCATGCCTCTTCATTTTTGGCAAAGTCGCTAAGAACAGTTTTCGAGCATAGAGTTTTAGGACCAGAATACCCAGGCTTAGAGCGCTTGAAGTCCTATTATCAGAAACAGATTATGTTAAAGATTGAGCGCGATTTATCTTATCCTGATGCAAAGAATAAGATTAATCAGTTGGTGAATGGCTTAGTGAGCCAGGAGAGCTTTAGAGGGGTGAAAGTCCGCATAGATATTGATCCTTTTTAGTATATTTCAAATGATTTATCATTTTAATAATTAACTATGGATATCAAAGAGCGCATAAAGCTAAGAAGGAATATAAAGCCAAACTTTTTTAATGGGGAATCTGTAGCGGATTCTATTATTGAAGAAATGTTGGAAAGCGCTCATTGGGCTCCAACACATGGTTATACAGAGCCTGCTCGTTTTGTGGTGTTTTCAGGTGAGTCAATAAATAAATTCGCTGATTTTCATTCTAATTTATATCAAGAGAAAACTCAACCTGAAGCCTTCCAACAGATGAAGTTTGATAAGTTGAAAGCCGTTCCGCTTTTAGCTTCTCATATCATAGCTATCATAGCTAAGAAAGGATCGAATAGTAGAATTCCTTTTTTAGAAGAAATTGTTTCTACTTCATGTTCTGTACAAAATATGTTGTTGCTTGCTTCTCAAAATGAGGTAGCTGTTCACTGGACTACTGGAGGAATGACCTATACCGAAGAGATGAAAACTTATTTAGGCTTTGGTTCTGAAGATCAAGTTTTGGGCTTTTTATATTTGGGTGAGTCTGATAAAGTGAATACTCAGGGACGTAGATTGTCCAATTCTCAGGATCATGTAGAATGGCGTAAATAAAAAAATGGCAGAAGCCTTATTTTATTTAATTCAGTCGAAGTATATCGGTAGGTGTATTACAGATAACAGCTTTATTGCGATACATTGCCAATGGGGCTTTCAATAGTTGTGGGTGATTCATTAATACATCAAACCATTCCTCTATAGAGAAATTCTTTCCACGAATATTTTTTTGATAATACGGATCCGCCTTATTGATGAGTGTCTTAGGTTCCATATTTAGTTTTTCAACCATTATTTGGAAGAGTGTGCTCGAAACTTTCACCGAGTGTAGTTCTTGTTTGTTTATTCTATCGGTTATCGTATACGCATAAGAGAGCGTTTTCTTATCTCTTGAATTTTCCTCATTGTAGAGGAGGGTGAGTTCTTTAGGATTTAGATACATATTAATTCATTTTTAAAATTCATTGCATAATATAGTTAAAAACAGACAAATAACAAGAGTCCTCTTCCCGCTTTTAATGATTGAGGATTAATTCATATAGTGAATCAAACGAATATGTCTTATTTTCGTGGCTATGAGTAAACCATTAGCAGAACGTTTAAGACCGCGTACCATTGAGGATTATGTTGGTCAGTCGCATTTAGTAGGTGAGGGCACTGTCTTTCGCCAAGCAATGATGTCGGGCATATTGCCTTCCATAATTCTCTGGGGACCTCCAGGCGTTGGCAAAACCACTTTAGCTCAGATTATAGCCAAGCAGTTGGGGAGAGATTTCTATACTTTAAGTGCTGTTAATTCTGGAGTGAAGGATGTACGAGAGATTATTGAGAAAGCAAAGAGTAGAGGATTATTCGGAACGGAAAGTCCTGTGCTTTTTATCGATGAGATTCACCGCTTTAGTAAGTCGCAACAAGATTCGCTTTTAGGAGCTGTTGAAACGGGAACTATCACTCTTATTGGTGCTACTACCGAGAACCCATCTTTTGAAGTAATTCCCGCTTTGATATCGCGCTGTCAGGTATATACTCTCGAACAATTCACCAAAGAGGAACTTCAAGACTTATTGAAGCGTGCCATAGAAACAGATGAGTTTTTATCGAAAAAGAAAATTGTAATCCTCGAAGATGAGGCTTTGTTAAGGCTTTCAGGAGGAGATGCTCGAAGGCTTTTAAATGTTTTTGAGTTAGTGGTTAACTCTGAATTGACTCAGGAAATTACTATAGACAATCAACTCGTTGAGCGCCACGCACAGCAGGTAATGGCATCTTATGATAAAGGAGGGGAACAGCATTACGACATATCTTCAGCCCTCATAAAATCAATTCGTGGGAGCGATCCGAATGCTGCCGTTTATTGGCTTGCTAGAATGCTTGAGGGGGGTGAGGATCTTAGATTTATAGCTCGAAGATTGTTGATTCTAGCCAGTGAGGATATCGGCAATGCCAATCCTACGGCATTAATCATGGCTAATAATTGTTTTCAAGCAGTAAGTACTGTAGGATTTCCAGAGAGTCGTATTATCCTTTCGCAGTGTGTCACCTATTTGGCAAGCTCATCAAAGAGTAATGCGGCTTATATGGCAATTAATAAGGCTCAAGAAGCAGCTCGTAAGACTGGGAACCTTTCGGTGCCTTTGCATTTGCGAAATGCTCCTACTAAGTTGATGAAGGATTTAGACTACGGTAAGGATTATAAATACGCTCATAACCATCCTAGCAATTTTGTTGAGCAAGAATTTATGCCCGAGCAATTAATTGGAAATCGCTTTTATGAACCGGGAGATAATGCTCGTGAAAATTCTCTGAGAGAATTCTTGAGAACAAGGTGGAAAGATAAATATGGTTATTAATTGCTAATTAACCCAACATATTAAGGATTTATGAACATTTAGTGTAGAGGGAAATATCCCAATATTCTTAGCTCTGGTTAGAGCTAATAGAATTATATCATCTCTGGTAAATAGACTGAATAATAATAAATGTACTTTTTAAGCCTCATCTAAGGCTAAGAATAAAGTGCTCATCCGATTATATAGTAATTTAAAAAGCTTGTCGATTCGTGAGAATGACAAGCTTTTTATTTTTTTTACTGAAAGCTCATAGCTGACAGTTAAATGCTAGTATTTAGTCTTCCGAGCGCAGAATTTGATTCATCGCAGCCATTTTGATTGCTGCAATAGCACATTCAATCCCTTTATTACCCAAAGCACCACCCGAACGGTCGATAGCTTGTTGCATAGTATTGTCTGTAAGTACTCCAAAGATTACTGGAATATCTAATGTAATGTTTAGCTGAGTAATACCATTACTCACAGCTTGACAAACAAAATCGAAATGTTTGGTTTCTCCCTGAATAACAGAGCCTAAAGTAATGATAGCATCAACATCGGTAGTTTCTGCTAATACAGAAGCTCCAAATGTTAATTCGAAGCTGCCTGGAACATTCATTCTTAAAATGTCTTCAGCGGCTACACCATTATCTAGAAGAGCCTGCTGAGCACCATTAAAAAGACCCTCAGTAATTTCTTGGTTCCATTCAGAAACAACAATCCCAAAGCGCATACCAGATGCGTTTGGGATTGAGTCTTTATCGTAATGTGATAAGTTTGTTGTTGCCATCTATAATTATTGAGCAGCAGAAATACGTGAAATGTATTTACTTACTAGTTGTGCTTCACGCGATTTAGAAAATTCATCCTGAATACGAGTGTAAAGCTTTAATGCTTGATCCATATAATCTAGAGCATAAGCTGTGTGAGCTGCTTTCATTAAGTAGATAGGAGTAGTAAAATCATTAGTGCGAAGTTCAGCAGCAGTAATATAGTAGTTAAGTGCTTCTTCTTTTTGGTCTAATTCAGCAAAAGCGTCACCGATAGCACCTTTAGCTATAGGAGCTAAAATATCATCCTCAGATGAGAAGTTGTCCAAATGACTAATAGCTTCTTGAGCATTACCTATACGTAAGTATGAAACACCTGCGTAGTACTCAGCAAGATTTGCCGTTTGTGTACCACCAAAATCTTCGATAATATCTAATAGACCTGAAAATTGATCATCACCATCTAAAGCTTCTTGGAATTTCCCAGCTTCAAAGTTCTTTTCAGCCATGAATAGTTCAGTGTTAGCTTCATTTTCTAGAGGCTGAACATATAGTCGGTCGTAAGCAAAGTAGGCGCAAAAACCTAAAGCAATAGCCAAGATAATAACTATAAGGCTATTCTTATTTTCTTCTACATACATCTCAGCCTTAGTAAGGCTCTCTTCAATATTCTTTAATTGCTCTTGAGTCTGGTTTTTATTCTCAGCCATCTTGTTTTTTTTTTTGTATTTAATGACAAAATTAAAATTATTTCTGGAATGACAATGTAATTATGCCATGAGGTGTTATTTTTACCGAAAATCATTGCTATGCATCTTCAGGAAATATCCCTGTTACAATACAAGAATTATAATGAGGCCCGTGTGGTTTTATCACCTAATATCAACTGTTTTGTTGGGGATAATGGCGTGGGTAAAACCAATATTTTAGATGCTATTTATTATCTCTGTTTTTGCAAGAGCTATTTCAATTCTATTGATAGTCAGAATATTCAGCACGATAAGCCCTTTTTTGTAATCGAAGGTTCTTTTAATCGTTTGGATGAAATAGACACCGTGTATTGTGGGGTTAAGAGAGGGCAGAAGAAAATATTTAAACGTAACAAAAAGGATTACGAACGATTGGCAGACCATATTGGTTTATATCCTCTCGTAATTATTTCTCCAGCCGATAGAAATTTAATTATTGAGGGGTCTGAGACTCGCAGGAAGTTTATTGATTCGGTAATATCGCAGTCAGACAAGTTGTATTTGAACGATCTTATTCAATACAATAAGACTGTAAGTCAGCGCAATGCACTTTTGAAATATTTTGCTGCTAACTTTACTTATGACCCAACAACACTTGGGATTTATAATGAACAATTAATTGATTTGGCTACGAGGATTTACACCAAGCGGAAGGAGTTTATGACGAAGTTTAACCCTATATTTCAATCGTACTATCAAGCCATATCATCTTCCAATGAAGAAGTTAGTTTAGAGTATAAGTCGCAATTGCACGATGCTGATTTAGGGGCTTTATTGGAAGAAAGTTTAAATAGAGATAAGATACTTCAATACACAAGTTGTGGAATCCATAAGGATGACTTATTGTTTAAAATTGGTGATTACCCTATTAAGAAACAAGGTTCTCAAGGACAGCAAAAGACTTATCTGATTGCGCTAAAGTTGGCTCAATTTGATTTTATTAAAGACTTAGTGGGCTATAAACCACTATTGCTTTTAGACGATATTTTTGATAAATTAGATGACAGTCGAGTAGAGTCGATTGTGCGTTTAGTTTCCGAAAATCATTTTGGACAAATATTTATTACTGATACCCACAAGGAGCGCACAGAGGAGATTGTTAAGAATACAGACGATTCCTATAAAATTTTCAATGTAGTTGACGGAAGTATCCAATGAGAAGAAGGTTTAGAGAACAATCTATCGGTGAGGTTATAAAAGACCTTTTGAAAAACTACGATTTAGCATCGAAGTTAAACGAAGCGCATGTCATTACGGCTTGGGATAAGTTGATGGGCCCTGCAGTGGTAAAATATACGGTTAAGCTTGAAGTTGAAAAGAGAATATTATTTGTTCAGCTTAATAATGCAGCATTAAAGCAAGAGCTTTCCTATGCTAGAGAAAAGATTAAAAAGATGCTTAACGACGAAGTAGGCGAAGAAGTCCTACTCGATGTAAAGATCTATTAAATTTAAACCGCTGCATAGTGGTTTTTTTATGTGCAATAATCTTATACTGGCATATGTTTTGTTCAATTGTTCAAAAACACACAGACATGAGATTACTGATTACGCTATTAATGATTCCTTTTTGTGCATTTTCTCAAATGAGAGATCTTGAAAGTATTTTCCGGGAGAAAGGAGAAGTTTATTTTTCTTTCTGTGCTGAGTCTAATGAACAACTGAATACAATTTCACGATTAGTATCAATTGATCATGGATCTAGTCTCGAAAATGCGCATGCTTATGCCAATCAAAAAGAATTTGGGGCTTTTCTAGACTTAGATATTGATTATACAATTGAAGAAAACCCAGGCTTGACCTTTAAGGATTTAAACATGCTTTTATCTTTAGATCAAAGGCAAGTTAATGATTGGGATTTTCACCCTTCCTATGAAGTTTATATAGAGATGATGTATGCTTTTGAAGAGCAATATCCTGAATTGTGTAAAGTGTCATCTATTGGAACGAGTGTAAATGGTAGAGAGCTTTTGGTTGCCAAAATTACCGATCAGCTAGATGTGGAAGAGGGTGAACCAAGATTATTATATACTTCTTCTATGCATGGCGATGAGATTACAGGCTATGCCCTGTCTTTGCGTTTGATAGACTATTTATTGACTAATTATAATACAGATACGAGAGTCGCAGAAATTGTAAATAATATTGAAATCTGGATCAATCCATTGGCAAACCCTGATGGGGCCTATACCAATGATAATAGCACGATTTATGGTGCCATGCGTTATAATGCTAATTGGGTAGATTTAAATAGGAACTATCCTGACCCTGAGGATGGAGATCATCCCGATGGAAATTCTTACCAAGACGAGACTTTTGCATTTATGGCTTTTGCCGATAGTTGTGAATTTGATATGTCATCCAACTTTCACGCTGGGGCAGAAGTAGCTAATTATCCTTGGGATACATGGAGTCAATACCCTGCCGATTTCGATTGGTGGACCCATGTAATGCAGGAATATGCTGATACGGCACAAACTTACTCAAATTATAATTACTTCAATTCCTTTGATAATGGTGTTACCAATGGTTATGATTGGTACGAAGTGAATGGTGGCCGTCAGGATTATATGAATTATGAGAAACACTGTAGAGAATTCACGCTTGAATTATCTGATAGTAAAACTCCTCCAGGATCTCAGCTCCCTTATTACTGGGATGCCAACTACAATTCCCTTTTGGCTTATTTGGAACAGAGTCTGTATGGTTTACGTGGTATCGTAATAGATTCCATTAGTGGAGCGCCTCTACTTGCTCAGATTTTTATTGAAGGACACGATGTAGATAATTCTGATGTGTCTTCGCATTTGCCAATAGGTGACTATCACCGTTATTTAGCGTCTGGTTCTTACGATGTTATCTTTTCAGCTGAAGGCTATCAATCTAAAACAGTGTCTGCTGTAGGATTGATGAATAATGAGACTACCGTATTGGATGTACAATTGGTGTCAAGTGTAGTTGGACTAGATGAAAGTTTGAGAAATGCTATTTCCATTTATCCAAATCAAAGTAATCAGTATTTTACTATTGAATTTAAAGACTTTGAATCTATAAATAGTAGTATTCTATTGTATGATATCTCTGGTAAGTTGCTATTTGAGCAAAGCTTAACAGAAAGCCTTAACACCATAGATCTTGGTCATTTCTCTGAGGGAGCTTATTTGTATGAGATTTTACAAAATGGTGCCATTCTAAAAAAAGACCGATTAGTGAAAATAGAAAGATAATCGAAATTTTGAGTCTTCAAAAATAGAAAAAGCCTTGGAATAGACCTGTGTCTTCAATACGAATTCAATAGTATACATGCAATTTAATTGTGTAGTTTTGATTCTTAATCCAGCTAGAATATAATGAAAATCATACTTTTTAGTACAGAAGATTCTATGAGTGATGTTTCTCGATTAGAGAGTACATCAGCTAGTGATTTTCATGCTTTTCATATTCGCAAACCGAATTGGTCCAAGGAAAAACTAGAGGAATATATTACACATCTTCCTTTAGAATGGCTTAGTATAGCTGTATTACACAGTCATTTCGATTTGCTAAATGATTTCAACATTAAGGGAATACATTTAAATGAAAAGAATAGGAGCGAGGGTATCGATGCTAAATATCATTCTAATATTCTTTCTACTTCATTCCACACTATTGAAGACTTAGTGGCTGATGAATCCAATTATGAGTACGTCTTTCTCAGTCCAATTTTCGATAGCATTAGTAAGCAAGGCTATAAATCGGCTTTCAATTTCGAGTATTTAAAACAAGTAAACACAGAATCATCTCATGATATTATTGCCTTGGGTGGTGTTGATTCAAATAAGTTTAAAGAGTGTAAGTCGTTAGGATTTAAAGGGGTAGCGATTTTGGGGTCATTCTGGAATACCTAAAGTCGCATATGAATTTGTAGCCTAGTCAGCAGGTAAAATATATAACTCATCATTTAAAGACTGCACGACTGCACGACAAAAAATAATGCTTCATGCCAAAGACATATCAAATTAGGCACTTTATAAACTTTTAACTTTAAGTACTTTTTAGTACCACTAATAAGTAGCCATCTCAGTATCCACTTGAGTAGCCCAAGCGTGGATCCCCCCTTCTAAGTTAATTAGTTTATCATAGCCTTTCACTTCTAAATAGTGAATCACATTCATACTTCTTACCCCGTGGTGACAGACAACAACGGTAGCTATATCTATTGAAACCTCATCGATACATTCATCAATTAAGTTCATTGGAATATTTGTGGCTCCTTCGATATGACAGATATCCCATTCAAAATATTCACGGACATCGAGAATGTTAACTTCAACATCCGATTGAAGAAGTTCAGAGAGCTCTTGTGCAGAGACACTTTTAGGTAGATTCTGATGACTTGTTTCACAACTAGAATAATAATCGTCCAATTCAGTGATTTGAGAGGCTTCCGTTTTATCGAATTCAACAATAGAAAATACGTAGCTCAGAGCGCTTAAACTGAGAAGTTTACCAGTTAATACATCTCCAATTTTCAAGATAATTTTAATCACCTCATTGGCTTGTAGAGTTCCAATAATTCCAGGTAAGACTCCAATTACACCCGCTTCCGCACAATTGGGAACATGTGAGGGAGCTTCAGGGAAAAGGCATCTGTATGATGGTCCATTTTCATAATTGAACACAGAAACTTGTCCGTCAAATTGGTGGATTGCTCCAAATATAAGTGGCTTGTCTTTTAGGATACAAGCATCGTTAATTAAGTAGCGCGTCGGGAAATTGTCGGTACAATCGACAATGATATCGAAAGCTTCGATAAGGTTCAGAATATTATCCTTAGATACATTAGTATTCGCCACTTTAAAGTTCACATTTGGATTTTGTGCCTTTAGTTTTAGTGCAGCAGTTTTCGCTTTAGGATTCCCAAGATCTTCTTGAGAAAATAAAACTTGTCGTTGTAAATTACTCTCTTCAACCGTGTCCCCATCAAGAATTCCAATAGTTCCAACACCAGCAGCAGTTAGGTACTGCAATACAGGACAACCGAGCCCACCAGCACCTATAATCAGTACTTTGGCTGCTTTTAGTTTTTCCTGTCCATCAATTCCAACTTCACGAAGTTTAATATGACGGCTGTATCTTGAAAGCTCTGATTTAGTAAGACTCATAACTAGCGAATTTTGATGCAAAGTTACAAATCGTCTTAGATAATATTTTGTAATTTGAAGGAAATACTAAAATGATGAAAATACTAATAACAGGAGGAAAGGGCTTAATTGGGTCACAGCTAACAAAGACCTTGTCTGATAAAGGATTTGAGGTAGCAGTATTAACTAGAAAACCAGATGGTGCAGGACAATTCACCCAATATTATTGGAACCCACAAAAAGGTGAGATTGATGAACAAGCTTTACTGAAAACGGATTGTATTATTCACTTGTCGGGAGCAAATATTGCTGAGAAAAGATGGACAAAAAAACGGAGAGAAGAACTCATTTCGTCTAGAGTAGATAGTGCTCTCTTTCTCTTTCAAAAAGTAAAAGAATTAAAAACTCCCTTAAAATCCTTCATATCGGCCTCAGCAATAGGTTGGTATGGCATGGAAACTTCTGACACCATATATGCTGAAGATGCTAAGTGTTCTAAGGGTTTTTTAGGGCAGTTGTGTAGAGATTGGGAAGTCGTTGCTGATAAATTTATAGATTTGGGCTGTAAGGTTTCGAAGATTAGAACAGGGATCGTATTATCGGATAAAGGAGGAGCACTCAAAAAGATTACAACGCCAATTATTTGGGGGCAAGGAGCCCCCTTGGGCTCTGGAAAACAATACATGCCTTGTATTCATATTGATGATTTGTGTGAGATCTACACCCAACTAGTAGAGGATAAATTATCCTATGGTGTTTACAATGCTGTTGCTCCTGATCATATTACCAACGAAGAGCTCACTAAGCTTCTAGCTCAATCACTGGAAAAACATTTATGGATGCCAAACATTCCATCCTGGGCTTTGTATATGCTATTAGGTAAGATGTCTGCGATGTTGTTGAATGGAAGCAGGGTCTCATCTGATAAGCTAATAAAAAATGGTTTTGTATTCTCTTATCCAACTATAAGGAGGGCTATAGCTAGTATCATTTATTAATCTGTTAGTCTATTTGTTTGCCACTAAATTGTTTTATGCGCTTTTGTCTTGACACAAAACCTTGAAAAAGCACCCTTTCTTTGGCTAAGAAAATAAAGGAATTTAATAAAAAATAGACTTCAGGGGGCGAAGTCGGATAAACAGTTTTAGTAATTATTTGTAGATACAAATAAATTCACATTTACTTATATATATAGGTTTAATTGCCTATATTTAACCGATGATGTGAAAAAGATTGATTTCCTAAGAGAATTAGGAGATTTAAAATATTAATTGCCCCTCAATTGGAAGTACCGCTCATTTTTAAACTCCCGCCTTAGCGGGAGTTTTTTATTGTAAACTATGATCCCAGTCTTTCCAAACCGCTTCGTAGCCTTGCTCTTTTATAACTCCAATGAATTCCTCGGTATGACGGTGGTCAGAAATTTCAAACTGTTCTAAGTTTTCTTGCCCTGAAGCATAACCGCCGGGGTCTGTTTTAGAATCACAGGAAATAGAAGTGATTCCAAGTTTTATAACATTATCTCTAAACTTCGCAGATTCTCTAGTAGACATCGATAATTCTATCTCTTCGTTAAATATACGGTATGCACAAATCAATTGTACCAATTCTTTATCAGTCATTATTGATTTGAGCTCAACACCATTTGCACAGGGACGTAGACGAGGGAAGGAGATAGAGTATTTTGTTTGCCAATAGGTTTTCTCTAGGTAGTTTAAGTGTTCGGCACAAAATAATGAATCGGTTCGCCAATCTTCTAAACCTATTAATACACCCAATCCCATCTTATGAATTCCAGCTTTCCCTAAACGATCAGGCGTCTCTAAACGCCAATCGAAATTAGACTTACGTCCTTTTGGGTGATGCTTTTTATAGTCTTCCTCGTCGTAGGTTTCCTGATAAACCAATACCGTGTTTAAGCCCTCATCAATCAGCTCTTTGTATTCCGCTTCATTTAGAGGTTGAACTTCCATGGAAATACTTGAGAAATGAGGTTTAATCAGTCGAATTGCATTTTTAAAGTATTCTATCCCGACTGTTTTGTTTGCTTCACCAGTAACGATAAGTATATGGTCGTAGCCCATTTTTTTAATGGCAGCTACTTCGGCTAGAATTTCTTCATCAGACAAGGTCTTACGAGCAATGTCTATGTTCATACTGAAACCACAGTAGGTACAGATATTCTGACACTCATTCGAAAGGTACATAGGAATGTACAATTGCATAGTCTTTCCAAAACGCTTCTGTGTAATAGCGTGACTCAGCTGTGCCATTTGCTCTAAATAGGGCATAGCCGCAGGAGAAATCAATGCTTTGAAATCTTCTAAGTCTCTTTTGGGTTTCGCCAAGGCTGCTTCCACATCTACAGCTGTTTTTCCGTAAATGCTGGCTTTTATTTCGAGCCAGTTGAGTGTTTCGAATGTATCCTTAAAGGTGCTCATATTTTTAGCTGTTAGCTTTAATCTAAAAAACTCGTTAAAGGACTCGTAGCCACAGATTGTAAAGACTTTCTCCCTAATTTTGCTTCATAAGCCATTCTACCTGCTTGAACAGCCAATTTAAAGGCTTCTCCCATAGCAATAGGATTGTCTGCTACGGCAATTGCGGTATTTACCAAAACGGCATCTGCACCTAGTTCCATGGCTAAGGCTGCGTGTGAAGGGGCACCGATTCCAGCATCAACTACAACTGGGACTTTTGCTTGATCGATAATAATCTCGAGCATAGCCTTAGTCTCAATTCCTTTATTAGATCCTATAGGAGAACCCAAAGGCATTACTGCAGCTGTACCTACTTCTTCCAATCGTTTACATAAAACAGGGTCGGCATTTACATAAGGCAATACAATGAATCCTAACTTTGTTAATTCTTCTGCTGCTTTTAAGGTTTCTATTGGATCAGGTAAAAGGTATTTAGGATCGGGATGGATTTCCAATTTCAACCAATTTGTCTCTAAAGCCTCACGTGCTAATTGAGCTGCAAATAGAGCCTCCTTAGCATTTCGAACACCCGAAGTATTTGGCAATAAATTAAACTGTGAATGATTTAAATATTTCAAGATATCATCTTGATCATCGTTGATGTCAACGCGTTTTAAAGCTATGGTCACCAACTCTGAACCCGAAGCCAAAAGTGCTTCTTCCATCAATTGGCTTGAGCTAAACTTCCCTGTTCCTGTAAAGAGTCGAGAAGTGAATATTTTGTCAGCGATTTTTAACATAGTTAGGTATTAGTTTTTAGTTGTTAGCTTTTTCTGAAAGCTGACAGCCTTATATATTTGTTTGATGGTATTGTTCATATCCTCCGATTTGGCTATCAAACCAGAAAGAGCAATACCATAGATTTCCGTAGTTCTTATTGCTTCAATATCAGTTAATTCAATACCACCAATGGCAACCATAGGAGTGTCTATTCCAGCTTGTTTGCATTTTTTAACAATATCCTCATACCCGTCAAGGCCTAATACTGGACTCAAATTCTTCTTCGTTTCAGTAAATCGAAAAGGACCTAACCCTATATAGTCAACACCTTGATCAAGGAGGTATTCTATATCTTCAAAAGTATTGGCTGTACCACCAATGATTTTATCGACCCCAAGAAGATTTCGAGCTTCAGAAGGAGAGCAATCATTCTTTCCCAAATGAACTCCATCAGCATCAACTTCAATAGCAATGTCAACTCTATCGTTAAGGATCAATGTGGCATTGTTCTTTTCACAAATAGCCTTACATTTTTTAGCTTCAGAGATGTATACTTCATCCGAAACGTCTTTCATCCTTAATTGAACCCAGTCAATACCCGATTCAATAGCTTTTTTACAGACTTCAGAATGACTTAATCCATGAGTTTCTTGACTAATAAACTGGAGATTGCTAATTTCTTTCACCCGATTTTGAACTCCTTTATGTTTACCTAATAAAGTAGTTGTACTCATTAAATATTGAGCAGTATAATACTTAGCGCTTTTAATCGCCTTTTCAAGAGTCAGGTCTTTGCTTAGGTTTGCAGTAATCGCAGCCGATAAAACACAACCAGAACCATGCTTTGAAGCGTTGAGTCTCTTGTTTGTAAAAGGAACTTCATTTCCTTTTGTATAGAGAACGTCTATTGACTCAAAACCACTTGCATGCCCCCCTTTAAGGAGAACATTACAATGGGTTTTTATTTCGCAGATTTCATTGAGAAACTCAAATTCATCTTTATTAGGTGTAATCAAATAGCATTCTTTTAGAATGGCTATTAAGTCTACTTTCTCCAATTCAGAATGAAATTCAAATCCTGCGCTTGCCTTCAAAATAGGATCCCAAATAATTTGAGTTCCTTGCTTTTTCAATTGTGCAATAATGGTTTTTAAAACAGTTAAGTTTTCTATCAATCCAATCTTGGCAAAGTCAATTTTAAAGCGTCTTTGCAGGACATCAATTTGTTGAACTATTTGTTGCTCTGTAAACCAATCCAATCCATCAAACTCAATATCGTTCTGATAGGTAAGGGCAGTGTTTACTCCAAAACCTAGAACATCATACTGCTCAAAAGTCTTCACATCCGCCAGCACTCCAGCACCAGCGCTCGGGTCGAAACCTGCTACGCTGATGGCTATTGGTTGTTGGTTGATGGTTGTTGGTGCAAGCATTTTCAAATCTTCAAATTCTCAAATCTTCAAACAGAAACTACACTAGTTTCTCAGGTTCTAAATACACCTCAGCACCCTTGTCAATAAATTCTTTCGACTTTTCAGCCATTCCGGCGAGCTTCTCTTGTTCTTTCGCATAGTCGCGAACTTCTTGAGAAATCTTCATAGAACAGAATTTTGGTCCACACATAGAGCAGAAGTGAGCCACCTTAGCATTATCAGCAGGAAGAGTTTCATCGTGGTATTCACGCGCTCTTTCTGGATCTAATGAAAGGTTGAACTGATCGTTCCAACGGAATTCAAAACGAGCTTGACTTAAAGCGTTATCACGGTGTTGTGCACCTGGGTGACCTTTAGCTAAATCGGCAGCATGAGCCGCTAATTTATACGTTACCACACCTACACGTACATCTTCTTTATTAGGAAGTCCTAAGTGTTCTTTTGGAGTTACATAACAAAGCATTGCACATCCGAACCAACCAATCATAGCTGCACCGATTCCCGAAGTAATATGATCGTAACCCGGAGCGATATCTGTTGTTAGCGGTCCAAGCGTGTAGAAAGGTGCCTCGTGACACTCTTCCAATTGCTTATCCATATTTTCCTTAATCATGTGCATTGGCACGTGACCAGGACCTTCAACCATTACTTGAATATCGTGTTTCCAAGCAATCTTAGTTAATTCACCTAAAGTCTCTAATTCACAAAATTGAGCTTCATCATTCGCATCGGCAATAGAACCCGGACGAAGACCATCTCCTAAAGAGAAGGCAACATCGTAAGCTTTCATAATATCACAAATCTCCTCGAAGTGTGTGTATAAAAAGTTTTCTTGATGATGCGCTAAACACCATTTCGCCATGATAGAACCTCCACGAGAAACAATTCCTGTAACCCGCTTAGCCGTCATCGGAACATAGCGTAAAAGTACGCCAGCGTGAATGGTGAAATAATCTACACCTTGTTCGGCTTGTTCAATTAAAGTATCACGGAAAATCTCCCATGTTAAGTCTTCAGCCTTACCATTTACTTTTTCTAAAGCTTGGTAAATTGGTACTGTTCCAATTGGCACTGGAGAGTTACGGATAATCCATTCGCGTGTTTCGTGAATATTATCTCCTGTAGAAAGATCCATAATCGTATCAGCTCCCCAACGACAAGACCAAACAGCTTTTTCAACTTCTTCTTCGATACTCGAAGTTACCGCTGAGTTACCAATATTGGCGTTAATCTTCACCAAGAAGTTACGTCCAATAATCATTGGCTCACTTTCGGGGTGATTGATATTATTAGGGATGATAGCGCGTCCTTCAGCAACTTCTTGGCGAACGAACTCAGGGGTAATTTCACCTTTTGGAGTTCTAGCCCCAAAGCTTTCACCTTTATGCTGGATACACTTCTCGTGCCATTCCTTGAACTTTTGGTTCTCGCGAATAGCAATGTATTCCATCTCTGGAGTAATGACACCTTTTTTAGCGTAGTGCATCTGCGATACGTTGGCACCAATTTTAGCTCTTAAAGGTTTTTTAACGTATTCAAAACGCAAGTGGTCTAAATCAGAATTGAATAGACGCTCCTTACCGAAGTCAGAACTAATACCGTCTAGTTCTTCTACATCTCCACGCTTCAAAATCCACTCCTGACGCAATTGAGGAAGACCTTTTTTTACATCCACTTCTATCTTAGGATCTGTATAAGGACCTGAAGTATCGTATACTGTAATAGGTTCATTCTCTGGTTTGATGAACTCACCATCGGTAAATACAGGTTTTGAATCTTCTAGTTTAATCTCTCGCATCGCTACTTCGATGTCGTGAATTTCGCCTTTCACATAAATTTTTGATGATCCTGGAAATGGTTTTGTGGAAATCGAATGCTCCGTAGGTAATTTTTCTTCTTTCATCTGATGATAATTTACTTTTTTAGGACTGATGTAACTCGCAGAAAATAGTTTACTTTTTTAAGTAAGGCTCTTCTTGCTTGTTTCATATTGGTTATATTAACCACCCTGCGTAGCGCGGATGATGGTAATGGTATCGTTTTCTGTTAGTTGAAATGCGTTCCAACTGGTTTTAGGAACCACTTTGTTGTTTACAGCCACGGCAATGCCCTTAGATTCTAGTAAATCTAGTTCTTGCAATAACTGGTTTAAATGTTCCAGAGGAAAGTTTTCTGGCTTATTGTTCACTATGAGTCTCATACACAAATGGTTAGAACAACAAACTTTAGGTAAACTCAGAGAGGATAACTTTTCCCTACGGCAGCATCATCTGCATCAGGTGTTAAGGGTATTTCTCAGTCTTTTATAGCAGACACCCCTAAAGTTTATTAAGTAGCAAATCTACGAAAAATATCAAGGCGACTGAGCTACTAAATAAACAATTGTTGAATTTTAAGTTTTGACTTATCCTTCGACAAGCTCAGGATGACAATTTATTTTACTATTATCTTAAAACTGTACCGATAGCTATCGGGGGCTCATACCTGACAGCTTTTTAAACACCTGCTTAATCAACCTCAACTTATGCGTATGTTCACCAAGTTCTTTATTGAATATACCTTGTTGGTCTATACAGTCAATTCGAACTTTTCCTGAAGCGTGTAAAATTTGATTGTTTTCCAGAATAATACCTACATGAACGATGTTCCCTTCGGCATCGTCGAAAAAAGCGAGGTCACCAGGTTCGGCTTCTTCAATAAAACTTAAAGTAGCCCCTAGTTTTATTTGTTGTGATGCATCCCTAGGGATTCCCCTTCCATTTAACCGATATGCCATTTGGGTTAATCCCGAACAATCGATGCCCATAGGCGTACGACCACCCCATAAATAAGGAGCGTGTAAATACATAAATGCGGTATCTACAATATCTTTTTTAGTATGCTTTTCGCAAGGTTTATGAGCTCCTTCAAAATGGAATCTTGAGTCGTTTATCAAACAGTGTTCTCCATCGTAAAAAGGTAGGGTAGAGCCCAGACCAATAGGGATCAGTTCTCCTTTATCGGTACTCAAAGCATCAATTAGGTTGTAGTTGTAATGTTGAGTTCCCTTTGATAAACTTAAAAATTGAGCCTTGTCTAGTTCGAAATACTGCTTGCGACAAATCCAGCCCTCGTACTTATCGTGTGCCAAGCGTACTTTAAGCCATTTGGCTCTTTTCTCGATGACCTTATAGTGTTCCCCAAAAAGAATTTGGTTCACCATTTCGGCTCTATCGTTTGCTTCGGCGCGCATCGGGATGATGCTGATATGTGCTATTCCGTACTTCATTTATACAGGTAAATATAAGGTGTTTTGTGATTGTTGAGTTTGAGTGTATAGAAAGTAATTAACAAGAGAATGTCAATCTTTAGTATTCTCATTTTAGATTTTGCTAATCAGCATAAAAAAAGTGAGCCTCTTTCGAGACTCACTATATAATTTATGCTTGGTACTTAATTCTTAGTACTTATAAGTTTTCAATCACCATAGCAGAAGCACCACCACCACCGTTACAAATACCAGCAGCACCGTATTTACCACCGTTTTGTTTGAGTACATTAATCAAAGTAACGATAATACGAGAACCCGAGTTTCCTAATGGGTGACCTAAAGAAACGGCACCACCATTTACATTTACTTTATCGGCATCTAAACCTAATTTCTGAACATTGGCAAGACCAACTACAGAAAAGGCTTCGTTTAATTCCCAGTAATCAACATCCTTAATATCGATTCCAGCTTTAGTAAGAGCAATAGGAACCGCCTTAGCAGGAGCAGTCGTAAACCATTCTGGTTCGTGAGCTGCATCAGCATAAGAAGAAATCTTAGCCAAAGGAGTTAAACCTAATTCAGCTGCTTTTTCGGCAGACATTAAGATTAGAGCAGAAGCACCATCGTTTAAAGTAGAAGCGTTTCCAGCAGTTACTGTACCATCTTTCTTAAATACCGCACGCAACTTTAAGAACTTCTCTTTGTTGATTTTTGTGTACTCCTCATCTTCGGCAACAACAATAGCATCAGCACGTCTTTGAGGGATTTCTACAGGAACAATTTCCTCAGAGAATTTACCAGCAGACCAAGCTGCAGCTGAACGTTCGTAAGAAGTTAAAGCGAACTTATCTTGTTCTTCTCTAGAGAAGCTCATTTCGTCGGCACATTTCTCGGCACAAACACCCATATGAACTTTGTTGTACACATCGGTAAGACCATCTTTTACCAAACCATCGATAATAGCACCATCACCTAAACGGTAACCGTTACGTGCTTTATCCATATAGTAAGGTACTGCAGACATGTTCTCCATACCACCAGCCACAACGATTTCGTTATCACCAGCTTTAATACTTTGAGCAGCCATCATAACAGCTTTCATACCCGAAGCACAAACTTTATTTACAGTAGTACAAGGAACCTCGTGCGTAAGTCCAGCAGCTAAAGCCGCTTGACGTGCAGGAGCTTGTCCGTTGTTCGCCTGTAATACATTACCCATAATCACTTCTTGAACAAGTGCTGGGTCTAAATTAATTTTATTTAAAGCACCTTTAATAGCAGCGGCACCCAATTGAGGAGCTGCAACAGATGATAATACTCCACCAAAACTACCCATGGGAGTTCTTACGGCAGAAACTATAACTACGTCTTTCATATCGTGTCTTTTTTAAAGCACGGTAAGTTACAAAAAATGAAGCCTCAATTCAGCACAAATTAACTTTGCAAGCACTGCAAATTTGTTTAAGTTCGTAGGAAAGCAATTGTATATGAAAAAATTAATGGAAATCATTCGTAATCAGCATCATGCCATTTATCGAATATTCCTTTTTATTATAGCTATTTGCTTAGGTGTTTATTTAATGCCTAAGAAAAAGAGTTTTGAATACGAACTTATTCAGGGAAAACCTTGGCCACACGAGAATCTAATTTCCGATATGGAGTTTTCCATTTTGAAGTCGGATGTAGCTATTAATGCTGAGAAAGCCAATGTAAAGAATAATACCAAGCAGTTTTATGATTTTCGAGAAGATCTAAAAGAAGAGAGTAAAAAGAATTTAGATTACGAACTCTCCAGTTTTTTAGAGGCTAAAAAAGATGATAAGCCAAGCCTTCGATCTGCAAAAGAGCACGGTAATTATATCAAGCGTTTAGAGCAAAAGACCTATAAGCTTTGGAATAAAATTTATTCAAAAGGGCTAATAGAGAATAACGGGAAAATAGAAGGGAAGCCCGCTAATTTTATTGTGTATGTTGATTATGGTGATGGCTCTAATCGTTATTATCTGAATGATTTTTATACCATCAGTCAGGCTTCAGAGTTAATTCGTTCCCTAGATGTTAAGGATGAATCAGATCAGAAAGAGTTGATTGATTTGTTAATTGAATCTATCGAGAAGAATGTGCTTTTTGATAGTGATGCGACTAATAAGAATCAAACTGCCGACTTAAATGACATCGTTCGATTTAGTGGAGTTGTAGAAGTAGGTGAGTTAATTATTTCGAAAGGTGAGGTAGTTAATGCTAATAAATACTTGAAGTTACGCTCCTATAAGATGGAGTACGAAGACAAGCAGATTAGTCAGCGTTCAAACCGTTTTATTATTGCTGGACAATTGATACTTGTATCTCTGTGTTTCTTGATATTATTTCTCTTCATTAAGAAGAATCGTATTAAGATTTTTAGAGATGTTTCGGCCTTGCGATTTTTACTATTGAATATCATTTTAATATTGGCATTAGCTCGTTTTACGCAGATATTCCCTAATAAATATTTGATTTATGTCGTTCCTTTTTGTGTGCTCCCCTTAATAATCAGATCCTTTTACGATGTTCGTCTAGCTCTTTTTGTACATACGATTGCTATTGTCTTAGTCGGTTTATTAGCACCCGATCCATTCCATTTTGTTTTCATCCAGTTGATGGCGGGTATTTTGGCTGTTCTAACTATTGAAAACTTATACAAACGATCTGATCTTTTTGTTTCGGCAGCCAAAATTGCTACGATTTACTTCCTCACCTTTTTAGGTATTTCTTTAATTACCAAAGGGGATTTAGGAGGCCAAAATTATCTGGTTTATGGTTTTCTGTTGATTAGTGCCTTTTTGACCTTGTTTACTTATCCTTTGGTATATGTGTTTGAGAAGATCTTCGGATTGGTCTCCGACATCTCGCTTTTGGAATTATCAGACACCAATCATCCGCTCTTAAAAGAGTTGGCCGAAAAGGCACCAGGAACCTTCCAGCACTCCTTACAAGTGAGTAATCTAGCTGAGAGTGCTGTAATGGAAGTAGGAGGGAATGTGTTGCTAGTCCGTGCAGGAGCTTTATATCACGATATCGGTAAGATGGAGAGTCCACTGTATTTTATCGAAAATCAGATGGCTGGAATGAATCCGCATGATGAACTGTCCTTTGATGAGAGCGCTCGAATTATTATTGGCCATGTGATTAAAGGTGTAGAAAAAGCGAAGAAGTACAATATTCCCGATCAGGTAATCGATTTTATCAGAACACATCATGGCGATAGTATGGTTCAATATTTCTATCGACAATACATTAAGAAGTTCCCAGAGAAGATAAATGAAACAAATTTGTTTTGTTATCCAGGTCCTAAACCATTTTCTAAAGAAACTGCTGTGCTGATGATGGCTGATGCTGTGGAAGCGGCGAGTAGAAGTCTTCCTGAGAAGAATATGAATAGTATTTCTGACTTGGTAGGTCGTCTTATAGATGGACAAATGAGTTCTGGACAATTTGATAATGCTTCAATTACCTTAAAAGAGATTAGCATTATCAAGAAAATATTCATCAAAAAGCTGATTAATATTCACCATTTACGCATCGAATATCCGAGCGCATAGCTTATATATACTTGGATAATAGCCGTTTATTTTTAGATGAAAAAAAACTCTTGAAAAAGGTTTGTTTCATTGAAAATAGCAAACTATATTTGCACTCCTCAAAAGAGGGAGTTCATTGAATAGGAGAGGTGCCTGAGTGGCCGAAAGGACTTGTTTGCTAAACAAGCGTACCCTAATCGGGTACCCGGGGTTCGAATCCCCGTCTCTCCGCACTATTAAATAGAATTTCGGGGTGTAGCGTAGCCCGGTCATCGCGCCTCGTTTGGGACGAGGAGGTCGCAGGTTCGAATCCTGCCACCCCGACGAAATTCTTGTTGCTCTGCAACATGATGAGTTTAAACACTCTCCGTAAGCTCCACGGATCAAAAAGGAATACCCATGAGAATGGGCTCGTAGCTCAGCTGGATAGAGCACCTCCCTTCTAAGGAGGCGGTCGAAGGTTCGAATCCTTCCGGGCTCACTCTAAAACCTCACAGAAATGTGAGGTTTTTTTATGACTAATAATTGCTGTAAATCCTAGTGGTAGTAAATGTTGTTGAGCTTTTTATAGACACTTAAATTACTCTAACATCCAAACTTTCTAGTCTTACCCATATTTGTTAAGCGCAACCATATTGCGCATATAAGGTAATATAACGCATAGTTATTACCGATTTTGGACAAGAGTTTGGACAAGAGTAGAATTTGAGGTTTATATTCAATAACATCAACTAATTCTCAAGCCTATAATGACGTTAAATGCCGTTAAACGTCGTGGCACTTCGTGATTCGCATTCAAAAGTCGTTGACAGTTTAATTAAATTAAAGTATGATTTGTCCAAATTTTATCTAGAGTGTACATCATCTATCTAGCCCTTATTCACCTGTTTTTTTAGAAAAATATATAGACATCTTTTGTAGATATAGATAAAATTATATATCTTTATTCATGAATTCAATAATAGACTAAAGAACCTTCCCAATAAATTCCTACCCGAGATTAAGGCCTTATGAAGGCTCCTGTTCTCTCCAGTATTAAAATCACCCCTTAACCCCAAATTTAATTTTATCGATTTTCCGTAAGACTCACTTGTTTTCCCAGGAATGTAAACATTGTTTTAATGTTTGTCGATTCTATTGTACCCCAGATTTTTAGCGTTGTATAGCCCCTCCGGCTGTTGGTTCTTAATTCCGCCCTTAGTGTTGAACCACCCCCCGCTAAAAATGACCGCCATGAAAAGGGTACTCGTATTAACCACGGCCTGGCTCAGCTGTTTTATAGCATTTGCTGTAGATTTCAACTTTGAGAACACAGGCTCCAACCAGTCGATTTTAATTCCACCAACGGTAAGTCTTATTGGGACTATTGAAGAGGGTAGTATGTTAGGTGCTTTCTTCACTAATGACCAAGGTGATTTACAATGTGCAGGTAGTGCTATCTGGACAAACAATGATTTTGTTTCCATCCCTATTTGGGGAGAATACTCAGGTGAAGACAATGGTTTTGATGAAGGAGAGTCTATTACTTGGCTGCTTCAAAAACCAAATGGATATTTATTAGAACTAGTGGTTCAATTTGGAGATGAAGTACCAAATATTTACACAACGAATTCCATTACTTGGGTTGAATCTATACAGCTAATAGATGTTGTTTATGGCTGTACTTATCCTGAGTTTTTAGAGTTTAATTCTTTGGCAAGTGCCGATGATGGTTCTTGTTCAGAGATAGCAGTTTTAGGCTGTACCGATTCTAGTTCATATCTCTATAATCCATACGCCAACAAAGATGATGGTTCATGTGCTTTGGAGATTGATTTTAGTCATGAAAACACAGGGGCTAATCATTCAATTTTGATTTTGGAAGATATTCCTGTAGAAGGAGCTTCGATAGACTTTGGCGATATGTTAGGTGTTTTCTATACCAATAGTTTAGGAGAGCTGGTATGTGCAGGTAGTTTCCCATGGCTAGAAAACGGTATTATGCCTATAGTTGCATGGGGAGCGCAATTAGATCAAGGTGGTTTTGAAGAGGGGGAAGCTTTCACTTGGATCCTTCAAAAAAACAGTGGTGAAGTCTATCAAATGCAAGCCACTTATCAATATGAATATATGTCTACTTATGCGACTAATGGTATGTCGGTAGTGCTAGGGTTTACTTTAGTAAATCACCAAATGGGATGTACCGATTATTTGTACCAGGAATACAATACTCAAGCAGTCTTCGACGACGGGTCTTGTGTTACTCCTCATATATTAGGTTGCACTAGTAGCCTAGCCGATAATTATACAGCCATTGCTAGCCTTAACGATGGAAGCTGTTCTTTTGAAAATATATTAAGTGATATCAGTGCCTTGGAAAGCGAATTAAGTGATAAACAGAGCCTTATTGAAGCGCTCGAAGAAAACATAGATGTGAATAGTGAGCCAATAGTTATTTCCCTTCAACAAGGATGGAATATGATTGGTTTTACCCTAAGAGAAGAAATGGATCCTGTAGCCTCCTTTCAAGAGATTGTAGCTGACATGGTTATGATTAAAGGAAATAAAGGTCAGTTATACTGGCCAGAATTTGGTTTTAATGGTTTAGATGTGTTAGAGCCTGGACAGGGTTATCAAGTAAAAATGAACGTAGCTCGTGATGGATTCATCTTCCCAGATGTGTCTGGACAAAAGATGGAACTTACCCCAAGCATACCACAATGGGCTTTGGAAATGGCCCCAGAACATCCCAATTCAGAGCGGACTCTTGTTAAAATGCTCAACCTGTTAGGTCAGGAAGTGTATGATAACGGAATTCGCCTAGGGGATGTTGTTTTGTATCTCTATTCCGATGGGACTGTAGAGAAATACATCCATTGACGAGTACCCCCTCTATATACGGTGCCTTAGGCATCGCACTTTGATTGTTTGTGGTTATCTAATCAAAGTGAGTTTATAAAGAAAGGGGAAAGCACTAGCTTTCCCCTTTTGATTTTACACACTTTTTTTTTTGCAGTTTAGAAACAAGTTTAAATTTTAATAAGATCTAATCGTATATATTTTTCAGATAGTTGATTGTTTCTGGTCCTTCGTGAAATAAAAGGTCCAAAACACTCAAATTGGTTAAGAAGCCATGTTTTTGCTCAAAGATCTGGATATAGCGTTGATATCCTTTCGCTTCTTTCAAGTCTTTCTTTGGATGTAACGTATCTCTTAAATCACAATTGCAATCACTCCACTCGATATAGCTTTCAGCATAATCAATTTTGCAGCTGACACCAATTTCTTGAATGAGGTGTTCCAGTAAATCTCTGTTTAAGTCTACTAAACTAGCATGGTCTCTAAAGAAAACCTCTTTTAAATCATCGCAATAAAACTCAAAGAAAGGGGAGGATTGATAAGCAGAATAAATTGATTTCCAATGTAGCTTTTTCCATTGCTGATCCTCGCTTAATAATACCTTTTTCATGGGGGTATTTCCACTCTTAACAACAGGAATGCTCAAAGCAAGCGCTCCATTAGCGGTGTATATTATACATCTATTTCGATAGCTCTGTTTAACGAAATGTTCCGCTATATCTATTCTTGCCTCTACATATTTCACTAGATGCGCGAAATAGGTAATGCTTGGAAAATAATGGGAGCTGAGTATTAAATTTGTGCCTTCCATTATTCTACTATTTTAAAAAGTCTATTTGTAGAAAATTGCTCCACATTAAATATTACCATTGAGGCTTTACCAATCAGATGATCTTTAGGGACAAAACCCCAATACCTCGAATCCATTGAGTGGTGTCGATTGTCGCCCATCACAAAATAGTAGTCTTGTTTGAAGGTGTATTCTGTAGTTTCTTTATCGTCTATATACACTACGGGCTCTTCAATTCTAATCTGATGCCCTTCGTATTGGCTAATTATTTTTTGATAGAGCTTTAAGTTCTCTGAATTCAATTGAATTTGATTGCCTTTTTTAGGAACATAAAGAGGTCCGTAATAATCACGATTCCATATAAGATTAGTGTCAGAAGGGAATACTGAAAAATCGCTAAAAGTGGAATCTTGAATGGCTCGTACGAATTTCAAGCCTTGGAGCTTATTATTAAGTTCACTTATATGATTGCCCGAAAGGCTTAACAACCATTTCTGATGAATCGTCTCCCCACCCTCATGAACATTTAATTCAGACAGTAAATCCCAATTGAGCAGTTCTAAAGAATCTTTAATCCAATAATCAAATTGAAGGGCTGTATTTTTAGCGTCTAATAATTCTGATATTGTAAATCCAGAATTAATTGTGATTGTTTCCCCTGGCAAAGCAAGGCAGCGTTTTATATAGACGCTTTTGTCGTTAATATCACCATCTTGAAGCGGGTAGTGGAATGCGAGTACGTCACCATTTTTTAGTTCGCTACAATCCCAAAGTCGCTCTCCTTTGTATTGAGGTCCCAAACCCCATTTATTGACCAGTAAATAGTCGCCAATGTGAAGTGTAGGCTCCATAGAGCTCGAAGGAATCATAAAGGGTTGAAGGATTAGAGATTTCACCCCTAGAGCAAATGCAATTGCAAGGGCTATTGTGACTGTGTTTTTCACAAAAGCTTTAGTCATTCAACTTTTTCTTATTGAGCAATTTCCCTCCAAGATTCCATAATACAAGGAATGCGATAAAGTACCATAGGTAGGACTTAGCCTTTCCTTCTCCATGAATGACTGTAAACATTCGGTCCCATCTGATTTTAGATAAACCAGACTTGTTTGGGTCGAGGCTAAGCCAGTTGAAAACAGGCTTTCCAACAACATGATTTTCGGGTACAAAGCCCCAGAATCTTGAGTCTAAGGAGTTGTGGCGGTTATCACCCATCATCCAGTAGTAATCCATTTTGAATGTGTATTCTCCCGTTTCTTTACCGTTGATATAAAGACCACCTTCTTTATATTCAAGCTCATTATCCTCGTAATCGGTGATAATGCGCTTGTAAATAGCTAGGTTATCTTCGTTGAGCTCAATAGTAGCACCTGCTTTAGGGATGTAGATTGGGCCGTAATTGTCGGTGCTCCAATTGAATTCATTCCCTTTAGGGTACATGATTGCTCCTTTTTGACTAGCAAGTAGTTCTGGTTTTTCAACACTGATTACATTCCTAATCGATCGCAGTTTGGTTACATTCTCATCGGTAAGCATCATTAAGCTGCTGTTGCTAGCTTCAGCTTGCCCTCGGTAACTTACTAATACATTCGCATTTAGCTGTACCCCCTGTGTTGTTACGCGATAATTATTACGACCATCCTCATTTAGTAGGCTGTCAACTAATTTAATTTCTCGGATATAGCCTTGTTGACTAAATAATAAAGCTTCTTGCTGCGAGAGCTCAAAACGATAACTATTTACGGGATAGCCCTCAGTAATTTCATTTTCCAACAAGAATTTCTTTCTTAGACCACTAGCTTCAGTGCTTACGATATAGCTGAACTGTCCATGAGATCGATCTGGTAAAGCTTGTTCGTTTCCATTGATGAAAACTTTCTGATTGATGATTTCTAGGGAATCACCAGCAATACCCACACAACGTTTTACATAGTGCGTCTTTTTATCAAAAGGCAAGTTTTCGCGTAGTTCATCTGCTGGGTAATTGAATACCACGATATCGTTATTGGATATTTTTCCGAATCCAGGAAGTCGATTATATCCCAGTTGAATTGACTCGCTATAAGAAGGTGTGTTTTTGGTAAATGCAAAGGTGTTGTGCATGAATGGGATGGAGAGGGGAGTGTTCGGCACATTTGGGCCGTAGCTCAACTTGCTCACTAATAGATAATCACCTATCAACATCGATTTCTCCATAGATGAGGTAGGTATGGTGAAAGGTTGCATGATAAAAGTGTGGATTAGTGTAGCACCTATAACAGCAAATAATATTGCATTAAGCCATTCGCCAAAAGCACTTCGTTTTTTCTTTTCTCGAAGGGGTCTTTTTTTCCAGAAAATCCAGTTTACATAGTGCCAGTAATAATGGTCGGCAAAGGCAAGTACTCCAAAGTAGAACCAAGATAAACCACTTAATTTTACTAATGCTATATATATCAAACAGCTTACGATGAAGCTAATGTGTTTTTTCCAATTCATTTAATTCATTTTTTTTCAAAAATACTCTTTTAACTAGCATGGCCACTTTTTGCTTGGTTAATGTTAAGCTGTAAAGATGACATCTTTCATGCTAAATACACCTTTTCTATTTTGAATCCATTCAGATGCAATTATAACACCTAAAGCAAAGCCTTGTCTGTTGTGAGCCTTATGCTCAATACTAATAGAATCTATTTCCGATTCATAAACAATGCGATGCGTTCCAGGGACTTCATTCGTTCTTTCTGCTTCAATATTCAAAGTGCTAGGGTCGATATTCTCCTGGATGCTCCACTTTTGTTTACTCTTACTCTTTTCGAGAATTTGATCGGCAAGACTTATTGCGGTTCCACTTGGTGCATCAAGTTTATGAATGTGGTGAATCTCTTTCATGTTTACATCATAGTCATTATGAGAGCTCATCATATTGGCTAAAAAACTATTTAGTTCGAAGAATAAATTGACACCCAAGCTGAAATTTGAAGCATATATAAAGCTTCCATTTTCCTTTTCACAGACCTTACAAACCTCACTATATTTATCTAGCCAACCTGTTGTACCACTGATGATTGGGATGCTGGACTTAAAACAAAGCTTTATATTGCTTTCAGCACTTGTTGGGAGGCTGAAATCAATAGCAACATCGGCTTTTTTTAAGTTTTCAATAGTAAGCTCATCGGAATTTTTACTTCCAATTTTGAGTGCTATTTCATGACCTCTCTTCAGGGCAATCTTTTCGATTTCACGCCCCATTTTTCCGTATCCTAATAGTGCTAATTTCATATTAATGCCAATTTAGAGTCAAGCTAATCCCAAGAATAGCTTGATGATTATTGTTAATCATTTCTGGTTGTACCACCAAGCTTATATCATCGCTTACCTCAAAGTCGAACAGATGCGCATCGACAGATGCATCTAGAATATTTATTAAATACAAACCTGCACTTATGATATATGCAAGGTCTTTATTCTTGCGGTAATAATCTTTAATAGTAATTAAATTCGACTCAGTATATCTATTTACATAGGGGTCAACCGTGCTTTCATTTTCATCAGTTCTGTACCGATAAGCCAATAAATAATGTTCATACTCACTTCGATTCCATTGAGCTGCGTAGAAAGCTGAGCCTAAGGCTGCATAGATAAGGGGTATTTTCCAGTATTTCTTATTGTAAAATTGCCCCATTCCAGGAACGATTGCCGAATAAATACTAGCCTTTTTTGCCGAATGTTCTTTTATGATTGATTGAGCTGATAAGCTCGAACACAACAGTACTACAGTCAGTAAGAATATTAATCGTTTTGAAAGCATGCCACTATCCTTTCTAAATCTTCTTCGCTGTTGAAGGAGATGATTAATTTCCCTTTTCCATTTCTACCTACTTTTATATCGGTTTCAGAGTCAAGACTTTTACTAAACTGCTGATTAATCTGTTGAAAGCTGAAGGGTAGTGGGCTGGAAACTTTTTTAGCTTTCATTGACGACTGATTATTTTCTTTTAATCCTTGAGCTAGTAGTTCTGTTTGTCGTACAGATAGTTTTTCAGTAAGGATCTCTTTGTAAAGAGCTAGTTGCCGCTCTTCATCATCAATATTCACTAAGGCTCTAGCGTGACCCATGCTAATCATTTTATCTCTTATCCCAGCCTGAATGAGAGGGCTTAAACGTAGTAGTCTTAGGTAGTTACTTACTGTAGACCTTTTTTTACCAACTCTCTCGCTGAGTTTTTCTTGGGTTAATTTACATTCATCAATTAATAGTTGGTAGCTCAATGCTACTTCAATTGCATCTAAGTCCTGGCGTTGAATATTTTCCACCAAAGCCATTTCCAACATCTCCTGATCGTTGGCGATGCGTATAAAGGCAGGGATTTTATCAAGTTTAGCTAGTTGTGAGGCTCTAAAGCGACGTTCACCAGAAATTAATTGGTATTTATCGTAACCGAGTTTTCGTACTGTAATAGGTTGAATTATACCTAACTCTTTAATCGAATTTGATAATTCTTCGAGAGCCTCTTGATTGAAATGTGTACGAGGTTGAAATGGGTTTAGCTCAATGTTTGAAATTAATAATTCGGCAATTGATCCAACGCTTGTATTTACTGCTTTACCATGGTTGTTGCTACTAGCAATATCTGTACTTGGGTTGCTGAGTATGGCAGATAAACCTCTTCCTAAAACCTTCTTTTGCTTCGCCATCTTACGCTACTATTTCATTTTTATCGATAAATTCTTTTGCTAAGTTTAGGTAGCTAATTGCCCCGCGACATGTAGCATCATACATGATAATACTTTCGCCATAGCTAGGGGCCTCACTTAAACGTACATTTCTTTGAATGATTGTGTTGAAAACCATATCCTGGAAATGTGTTTTTACTTCTTCGATAATCAAATTCGATAAGCGTAGTCTTGAATCGTACATCGTAAGTAATAAGCCTTCGATATCAAGTTCTGGGTTTTGAATGTTCTGAACGCTTTTAATCGTGTTCATCAATTTCCCCAATCCTTCGAGTGCAAAATACTCACATTGTATAGGAATAATCACAGAGTCTGCAGCTGTTAAGGCATTCAGTGTGATAAGACCAAGGGAGGGAGCGCAGTCGATGATGATATAATCGTAATCGTCCTTTATAGGCTCTATGGCCTTCTTAAGCATAAATTCACGTTCTTCTTTGTCGACTAGTTCAATTTCCGCAGCCACTAAGTCGAGGTGCGAAGGCATGATGTCTACATTAGGGCTAGAGGATGTGGTGATACAATCGCGGGCACTTGATTGGTGTTCCATGCATTGGTATACACCCATATGGTTTCCATTTGGGTCTATTCCTAATGAAGAACTAGCGTTCGCCTGTGGGTCAGCATCAATAAGTAGAACCTTCTTTTCCAGCACTCCTAGGCATGCTGATAGGTTCACTGATGTAGTGGTTTTTCCTACTCCTCCCTTCTGATTTGCAATTGCAATAACCTTAGCCATATATCCCGTGAATTTTCTGTAAATTTAAAGTCTCAAATTACGAAAAGTCATTCTGAAGAATCGGATAGATCTATTGTATTTTATCAACATTTTAGAGGCAATTTTCAACGATATGATAACTATTATTTCAGCAACAAATAGAAAAGACAGTTTAACCGTTAAAGTAGCTAGGTTTTACAGTGAATTATTAAGTCAGCAAAATGTTGATAATCAGGTAATGGATTTATGTGATTTGCCGAGCGATTTTATGTTTAGTAATTTCTATGGATCTTCAACAGAGCCTTTTGTTGAAATGGTAGATCAGTATATTAATAAGGCGGAGAAGTTTGTTGTAATTTCTCCTGAGTATCACGGTAGTTATCCGGGTATATTTAAAGCCTTTATTGACTGCCTTGGAAATGACGGTATAGCGTCAAAAAAGGTTGCATTGGTTGGTGTTGCTACAGGTAGGGCTGGTAATTTGAGAGGTATGGAGCATCTAACTTCTCTTTTCCATCATTTAAAAGCTGAAGTTTTTTCTTCAAAACCCAAATTGTCGGAAGTTCATAAATTATTGGGGGATAATGGTGAAATAGAAAATTCCGAAACTGTTAATATACTTCAGAATCAGATCAATTTATTTTTGAAGTTTTGAGCTTAGTTCTCTCTAAGTTTTGGGGACAATTCGGGTTTGTAGCCAAACAACTTTTTCTCTTTTATTATATTATCTACATAGGCAGGAACCATATCTTCCCATCCTTTAATACCATTCTTAATCATACGTAATACTGTAGGAGAGAAGATGTGTAATACTTTCGTGTCATAACCAATGTCCATAATACGATTATTGTAAACTAGATATTCGTATAGAGGTCTGAATCGCGGGTGAACTTCGAGATTTCTCGAGTTCATTACTTCGCTACCTTTTTGTTTTTGATAAGGATATAGGTATACTTTCAAATCGCGATTGAACATACGACCGAAAGCTTCGAGGATACCACCACTTAAATGACGGTAATATTTCTCTTCGAAAATTTGTTTCAAATTTGGAGCTCCTAGAATGATTCCCATTCTTTTGTTGGTGAACCTACAGAAGTAATCCAGTAGTTTGTAATATTGTTGATAGTTAGAGACTAATACCGTTTGACCAAGAGAACATAGGATGTCTGCTCGGTCTAAGAAATCTTGTTCATCAATTTCACCATCAGAGCTAAGGTTGCTCAAGGTAATCTCGAAGAGTACTTGTAGGTTCTCTCTAGTAACACGATTTTCTTCAACGAATGTGTTGTATCCGTTTTTAATCATGTCAATATTCACCTTGGTAACAGGTCTGAAGCTACCTCTCATCGCTAGAATATTCTTTTTGTAGAGTATTTCTGCAGGTTGAAGATTGTTTCCGTCAGGCCCGAATATTACGGCGTCTGTCATCTTTTCTTTAACCAAATACAAACTCAATAAACGATTGTCAACATGATCGAAATCAGGTCCATTCATTTGAAGCATGTCTATCTCAACTTGCTCAAGGCTTAAATTATCGAAAAGTTGTTTGATAAGTGCTTTTGGGTCGTTGCAATGGAACATGCAACCATACATTAGGTTTACACCCAAAATACCCGAACTTTCTTGTTGCTGACGCACTTCATTTTCGTGTAAACGATAGTGAAGGATCACATCATTAGGTTCAGACTCCTCATTTAATTGAAAACGTAAACCCATCCAACCATGGCCTTCGTTGGTTTTCGAAAAGTTAATGGTGGCAACATTATTAGCGAAAGAGAAAAATCGTTTATGTGGATGTGTTTTTCTATTGAGTCGCTCGGTGATTAATCCATATTCATGGTCAATCATTTTATTGAGCCTTGACTCACACACATATCTACCACTTGCTTCACGTCCGTAAATGGCATCGCTAAAGTCTTTATCGTAAGCCGACATGGTTTTTGCTACTGTTCCTGAAGCCCCACCAGCTCTAAAGAAATAACGTACTACTTCTTGTCCAGCGCCAATCTCGGCGAAAGTTCCGTAGATAGAAGTGTCAAGGTTTATTTGTAAAGCCTTTTGGGTAGCTGTTAGTACAATACTTTTCATTTTATTTCTCTTTTACTCTTAAAGCAAAAATAAAGGGCTTAAATTGAATAGGCAAACTAAACAGCACAATTTTAAACAGCCTCGATATTACTGATAAATTATATCTTTGTTAAATGGAACTTACTTTTTTAGGAACTGGAACTTCGCAGGGCGTCCCTGTGATTACATGTAATTGTGATATTTGTCTGTCAAAAGACTCAAAGGACAAGCGTTTGCGAAGTTCAGCAATGATTACAATTCAAGGGAAGATCTTCGTAATTGACTCTGGGCCAGACTTCCGCCAACAAATGCTACGCGAAAATGTACAAGATTTACGTGCTATTTTGTTTACCCATGAGCATAAAGATCATATTGCTGGAATGGATGATGTACGTGCTTTTAATTTTAAGCATCAACGTCATATAGATGTTTATTGCGATTATAATGTGCAAAAAGCATTATTAAGAGAGTACCCTTATGTGTTTAGTGATTTTAAATATCCTGGTGTTCCCGAAGTAAAAGTTCATCAAATTGACAAACATCAAACCTTTACTGTCGATGGTGTATTGTTTAATCCTATAGAGGTAATACATTATAAGTTACCAGTATTGGGCTATAGAGTAGGAGACCTTACTTATATCACGGATGCTAGTTATATTTCAGAGCAAGAGGTGGAGAAAATTAAAGGCTCTAAGGTTTTGGTGATAAATGCTTTGCGTAAGCGCAAGCATATTTCGCATTTTAATTTAGAGGAAGCTTTGGCGTTTATTGAGCGTGTAAACCCAGACAGAGCATACTTGATACATATTAGTCATCTTTTAGGGAAGCACGAGGATGTATCAAAGGAACTTCCCGAGAATGTGTTTATTGCTTATGACGGTTTGAAAATAAAGGTGTAAAAAAAAACCCCGCAATGCGGGGTTTTCAATACTGTGTAGAAATGTAAATTAGTTTACTTTTCCATTTAAATCAGCACCAGCTTTAAACTTAACTACGTTTTTAGCAGCGATTTGGATTGTTTGACCAGTTTGTGGGTTACGACCTTCTCTTGCAGCTCTATTAGAGATAGAGAAAGAACCGAATCCTACCAAAGATACTTTACCACCTTTTGCTAAAGTTCCAGAAACTGAACCTGTAAATGCATCTAGTGCTTTTTTTGCAGCAGCTTTAGAAATTCCAGCTTCGCCGGCCATAGCATCGATTAATTCTGACTTGTTCATAATAAACAGTTTTAAGGTTAAAGATTAATTTATTTTAACGAATGCATTACAAATATAGACTATTGTTGAGATTGCGCAAGTTCGCCCTATTAAATATGGTCACTTTGTTAATAAAACTAAGGCTTTGTTGATAAAATCGGTCGAAATTAGGTGAATTATCAAGAAATGAGGTGCGGTAGGACTTAACAAGCTTTTAATTCAGGATTTATTGAAATCCCATTTAGGAAGGATCGAACATCCATTCTCTTTTTTCCTGAAACTTGAAGTTCTTCAATTGAGATGTATCCGTCGAGAGTGTAAATATTGAATTCCTTTTTGGTGCATATAATGGTTCCGATTCCTTCTTCGTGTGAGAGAAGAGTATAACTTGCCTTATATATTTTAATAGTAGTCTTGTCTGATAATTCAAACCAAGCTACTGGGTAAGGTGATAAGCCTCTTATGTGGTTGTGTATTTCTAATGCGGATTTCGACCAGTCTATTCGGCAGTTGCTCTTAAATAGTTTTGGAGCTTCTTTTAACCCTTCCAAACTCTCTTGAGCAGTGGCTTTGATTTCAGCATTGAAAATAGCATCACAAGTTTCTACGCATAAATCAGCTCCCAAGTACATCAGCTTATCGTGGATATCGCCGACAGATTCATTTGGGCCTATTTCGCAACCCTTAGATAGTAGGGTGGCACCAGTATCAATTTTCTCGTCTATAAAGAATGAGGTAACCCCCGTTTTAGTTTCACCATTTATAATCACCCAATTAATAGGAGCTGCTCCTCTATATTGAGGGAGGAGAGATCCATGAATGTTGAATGTTCCATATTTAGGCATCGACCAAACTTCTTTTGGTAGCATTCTAAAGGCGACTATAATAAAGAGGTCGGCATCGAGTGCTTTAAGTTCGCTTAAGAATTCAGGGTTTTTTAATTTCTCTGGCTGAAGAATATTCAAACCTTCACCAAGAGCGTACTTCTTTACTTCGCATGCCTGGAGTTTATGACCTCTCCCAGCAGGTCGGTCAGGAGGGCAGACAACTCCTACTACCTTATAGCCAGACTCATGTGTTGCTTTTAAACTTTTTACAGCAAAGCCGGGAGTTCCCATGAAAACAATTTTCCTATCTCTGTTCATTCAGGTGAAGTGTTGATCCTTTCTTAATGATGATTTCTTCTTCCAGCAAAGCCTTTATTAAATCGAGTACTGATTGTTCTTGAAGCTTGCTGTAGCGAGCAACAAAAGTACTGATATTGGTTGGATTCATAGATAGTAGGCTAAATAGATCCTCCTGAATTTTTTGTTTTTGCTCAGCTCCTTCTGATTGCTTTTTGATGCAGATGTCACAGCAATTGCAATCTTGTTCCAATTGTTCGCCAAAATAATCGACTAACAATCGCGATCTGCAATATTCGGTATTTCTTATGTACTCATGGACTTTATTGAGTTTGTCAAATAATAGGCTTTTGCGTTCCTCGAAATGACTATTGCTTATAGGGAGCTTTTTACTATCATGTCTTGCCGAGGTGAATAGGATTTTACCGCTATTATTACGCGATTCGTAGTTAATAACCCTTTCTTGATGTAATTGCCCTAATAGTTTGTGAACGTAGATACTGCTCTGTTCAAGTTTTAAGGCTAGTTTTCGTTCTCTAAAATCGCAGGCTTGGTCAAATACTCCTGGGTAGAGTCGTAGGATTAACTGCAATAAGGCTTCCTTTTTTTTGTTTTGCGATTGATAGTTCATTACCTGTGCCGAAGAACAGATGATATGTATTGTGGAGAGGCTGTTGTCAAAATCCTCATATTTTATTAAAGCTTCTTTTTCGTAGATATGTAAAGCTTTTAAAGTTTTA